>Ga0210140_1000050_pt1 | contig 20522 bp, 27 predicted proteins | sample China_Bullhead_C_3_FD_184858 | JGI IMG/M metagenome (GOLD analysis project Ga0210140, IMG submission 184858) | Wetland microbial communities from San Francisco Bay, California, USA, that impact long-term carbon sequestration -... | ecosystem: Environmental > Aquatic > Marine > Wetlands ...
AAAGTAAAACGTATCATTGTCATTGGGCCTAGTCATTATCACTATTTCAAAGGGATATCCGGAAGCTATTATGAACACTATGAGACACCATGTGGTCCACTAGAGATAGACAGTGCTTACCTTTTTGCTTTAGCCAAAAAGTTCGATATCGGCTTTGAGCCAAAAGCACATGAAAAGGAACACTCCACCGAAGTACAACTCCCTTTTATACAACACTACTTTTCAAAGACAAAAGTAATAGAATTGATCTACGGTGATATCTCTGCAAAAGTATTGGCAAATCTTATCACTGCACTTTTAAACAACAAGGATAATGCTGTTGTCATAAGCTCTGATCTGAGTCATTTTCATAACCTAAAAGAAGCAAATGCATTGGATAAGAACTGTTTAAGAGGTGTTGAAAAACTTGATTTAAATGAACTGAAAAAAGGATGTAAAGCTTGTGGACTTACTGGCATCCAAGCGATGATACTTGCAGCCAAACACCTGAAACTCTCATCAAAATTATTAGACTACCGCACTTCTGAAGATGCAAGTGGTGACAAGAGTTCAGTGGTTGGGTATATGTCTGCAATGTTTTATTAGACACTCCGATAGATTGTAGCTAAAATACTTCAAGCACAACAAGTATTAATAAACTCTGTCTCCTTATAAAATATGCCTATATGGAATGTTTTATAAGGTTTTCTATTAAAAGAGCAGTATTTATACCTTGCAAACGTCGCTACAGCAAGAAACCTTATAAAATATGTTAGTTTATAAGGTTATTAGCACAGGAGTGATTTTGATAAACATAAATATATTTTAAATAACACATAATCATCCATCCCCCTAACAAAGTTGTCAGGAGTTCAAGTCTTCCCATACTCACCAGTTAATCCCTTTGAATACAGCCTATTTCACCTATCCAATTTTTGACAAATCAAGCTTTATTTTTCCCGTATAATATTCATGACTAACATTAAATTATCAGAATACACATAGAGTACACATATTTTTGATTATAGTTAGAAATATTTTCTGATTTTTACATTGGTGGAGACTTTTAGATAACAATTATCGTGAGTTTATGCTTAATGATAAATTTTATGCGCAATGAGACTATGTCGTTTTCGGCAAGTAGTTCATTAAAATGATTTACAAAGGAGATAAAATGATTAAGAGAAAAAGCATGATGGGATTAATGCCATTGGGTTTATGTATGGTACTTTTAGTGGGTTGTGGTAGTAGTAGTAGTAGTAGTAGTGATTCAATTATAACTCCACCTCCAACGACTCCAGTTGAGGTGGCCGCAAGTCTTGTCGGTACTTGGAATACAGGATGCGTGGAGGAGACAGATGGCGATATATGGTATATAGAGAACCTAAAAATTAATGCTGACAACACAGGGTTAAGTGATTATAGAGAGTATTCTGCAGCAGGTTGTACTGCAGCTGATGAGATACTTACAGAGTCAGAACCGTTCAACTATACAGTTGGAAATGACACTACCGCTGCTGATGGTGATCCTGCTGTTAATATTGATCTAGGATTTTCTGGAGAGGTCTACTATACCATGGTTCGTTTTATTAATGCAGATTTACTTTATGTGGCTGATGAGAGCTTGAGTAACGATGGACTGACTCCAGCTACACGTGCAAATGATTTTTCAACGTCTCCAGCACTTATTAGACAATAATAATTACTTATATTGTTTATGCTTCAAAACCTTATAAAATATATAATATTATAAGGTTTTATGGGAAATAAGATTGCTTTGTTTTACTCTATTTTGTTTTGGTTTTTTTTGAATAAAATAAGAAAAGTTTTTAAATTGTATACTCTATTTGATACTCTCTATGACTTTCATAAACACCTAGAATCCTTACATCTTCAGCAAAAAATGAGACTTCCTTTAAAGCAATTCTCATAATATCTGAATCCATGTGCCCATCTATATCGATATGGAATTGGCTTCCTGGAACCATTTCTGTTCCCATGTAACTCTCTATCTTTAAAAGATTAATTCCATTACTTGCAAAACCTCCAAGCACTTTATAGAGCGCAGCAGGTATATTTTGTACCTGAAATACCAATGAAGTAATGTATTTCTTTGATGACTCATATACTGGTACGCTTTTTTCTGCTGAAAGAATAAAAAATCGCGTAGTATTTCCGTGTTTGTCTTCAAAGTTTTCTTTTAATATCTGTAATCCATATAGATCGGCTGCCAGTTTCGATGCTATAGCTGCTCTTTTTGGATCTTTCAATTCAATTAACTCCTTGGCAGCACCGGCAGTATCGAGTTTTGCCTCTGCTTTTAAACCTAAGGAGAGTATATGATTATGACACTGTGCCAATGCCTGAGGATGGGAAGCAACATATTTCAAATCTTCAATTTTAACACCTGGTAGTGCAAGAAGACAATGTACAATAGGTTCAAAATGCTCAGCTATGACATGCAGTGACATTTTAGGTATGAGTCTATATATCTCTTCCACTCTCCCTGCCGTAGAGTTTTCCAAAGGAATCATAGCAAGGTCTGCATCTCCCTCCTCTACCATCCACATCGCTTCATGAAATGTATCACATGCAATCGTTTTATAGTCTGGATATGCATTTTTACACGCTTGTTCAGAATATGCGCCCTGAACACCCTGATATGCAATTTTTTTATTCATCTTAGACTCTCTATTCTGTAGCTACAAATTCTACATCTAACTCATAGGCTCTGTTTCCCTTATGCGGTCCAAAGCCTATCTTTTGCAACTGTTCTAAGTAGACTATAAGGCCAGCGTTAAATGCCTCATTACCTGATGCAGTGACCACTTTAAATTGAAATTGACCATTAGGCTCTACTTTTATCCATACTTTTGCCTTCTCTCCGGCATACTCACTTTGTGCAGGCCATCCTTTAAGTTTCTCTTCTATCATTGCCAGATAGGAATTCTCTATGCCCACATCACTCTTTTTCTGTTTCTTCAATGAATCAGAAACCAAATCACTTGCGCTTGGTTTATCTGGGACTTTTACAACCGTGCTTTTTTTAGGTTTTACAGGCGTGTCCACTACTTTAACAGATTTTTTAGGCTTTTCAACTTTCTTTTTAGAAGAGATTTTAGCAAACAGATCTTTTGGCATATTCACTTTTTTAGGTTTAGTTGTATTCACCTCCTCAGTCTTCTTGACTATCTTAGGTTTTTTAACAACTTTTTCCTTAAGAATTTTTTTCTTTTCTACTGGTTTTTTAGGTGTGATCTTTGGTTTTGGCTTTGGCTTCGGTTTTGGCTTTGGCTTTGGTTTTAGTTTTTCAATTTTTTTAGTTTGTTTTTTGGTTTCTTTTTGAGGCATTGATTTAGGTGTACTCATGGAGACACGTATACGTTCTTCATTCTTTTTGACATAATGTACCGGTTTTTTTTCATCACGCAAATTGAAATAAAAGAGCAGTAAAGCAATCATACTAAAGTAGATACCAAAAGCCAACAATCCAGAAATAAGTGTAGAAAACTTTTTGATCATAATGTTATAAGTGAGACCTTCTCGAAACCTGCTGCTTTAACACTTTTAAGAAGATACATCACGTTCTTATATGTCAATGATTCATCTGCACGTATATAGACTTCAGAATTTTTATCAAATTTAGCCGATTGATTCACAAAATCATCAGCAAATGTATCTAATGCATAGGTATCTTTACCCAGATATATCTTTTGATCTTTGTCCATACGAATGGTAAGTGTTTTGGGTTTAACTACTTGAACTGTTTTAGAACCCTGTGGTAAGGCTATCTGTTCTTGAAAGGTTATGGTTGGAGCAGTGACCATAAGAATGGCCATCAACACCAACATAACATCCACAAGAGGCGTAATGTTCAAGTCTGGACTATCATCCCAACTAAACATGATCAGTCCTCGTTAACCTGAGATAGGATCACTTCAGACTGAGAAGAGAGCAGCGAACTTAACTCATAAGCCTTCCGTTTAAGTATCAGATGAAATGAATAAGCAAATATAGCTACAGCAATACCTGCAGCAGTAGCTATAAGCGCTTCAGATATCGCTGGGGCAACAACACTCAAAGATGCACTTGATTGTGCTCCTAATTTCGTAAACGTTTCAAGTATCCCTATTACCGTACCAAAAAGACCAATAAAAGGAGAAGTAGATGCGATGATAGAGAGCCAAGTAAGTCCCTTGGTAGAAACACGTATTGCATCAGAAGATGCTGCTTGGAGTATCGCTTTATTTGGTACATTCACACGAGACAGATAAGTAAAAATAAGTGAGTTACTGGCCACTGATTTTGACTGACCTGTATAAAGTGCTTTCAATGATTTAGCTTCAGATGCTATACGTGCATTTAAGATATAAAATCTATCCAAAAATACCCAAAATGTAGTAATAAAATACACTGAGAGTAAAAGCAGTACAAATATAGTGATTGCACTGCTTTCAAAGAAATAAGTAGCGAGAGAGTTCAAATTAGAAAGACTTTCCGATTTGTTCTACTTTGCTTACCGCTGCTGCGATAGCTGTGTTAGAAGATTCAGTACTCTTGAGTAACTCTTTTGCTGCTTCAAGTGCTTGAGCAAGATCACTATCTTCACCAGAAAGAGCAACAGCACCATCTACGATACAAGTTGTCTTCTCTTCATCGACTTTTACATAGCCAGAGTTAATAGCTACTGCTACTTCACTCCCGTCTGCTGTATCGATCACAATTACACCTGTATCAAGTAATGATACCAAAGTAGCGTGATTGGCTAAAACACCAAATTCACCCTCTGACCCTGGTAATGTTACCTGTTTTACTTCAGCGTCAAAAATCACACCGTTCGGTGTGACTATTTCTAGCTTCATAAGTTCCATAATTATCCTTTATAAGACAAGAACTAAGATTACTTAGCGTTAATCTTATCGTTTTTAGCAATAGCTTCAGCCATGTTACCTACCATGTAGAACGCAGCTTCATTCATATCATCATATTTACCTTCGATAAGACCTTTAAATCCTTCAAGTGTATCTTCAAGTGTAACATAAACACCTGGAGAACCTGTAAATACTTCAGCAACGTGGAATGGTTGAGAAAGATATTTTTCAATCTTTCTTGCTCTTTCAACAACAAGTTTGTCATCTTCAGAAAGCTCATCCATACCAAGGATCGCAATGATATCTTGAAGATCTTTATACTTTTGAAGAAGCTTTTGTACACCTCTAGCTACATTGTAGTGATCTTCACCAACAATTTGCGGATCAAGCATTCTTGAAGTTGAATCCAATGGATCAACCGCAGGATAAATACCTTTTTCAGCAATAGATCTGTTAAGTACTGTTGTTGCATCCAAGTGAGCAAATACAGATGCAGGAGCCGGGTCAGTCAAGTCATCCGCTGGTACATATACTGCCTGAACAGAAGTAATAGAACCTTTAGTAGTTGATGTAATTCTCTCTTGAAGTGCACCCATCTCTCTACTTAATGTCGGTTGGTAACCAACAGCTGAAGGGATACGACCCAAAAGTGCAGACATCTCTGAACCTGATTGAGCAAATCTAAAGATGTTATCGATAAACATCAATACATCAAGACCCATCTCATCTCTAAAGTACTCAGCCATAGTAAGACCAGTAAGTGCAATACGGTTACGTGCTCCTGGAGGCTCTGACATTTGACCATAGCACAGTGCAACTTTGTCAAGTACGTTTGATTCTTTCATTTCGTAGTAAAGGTCGTTACCTTCACGTGTTCTTTCACCAACACCGGCAAATACAGAGTAACCACTGTGTTTCATTGCAACGTTGTTAATAAGTTCCATAATGATGACGGTTTTACCAACACCAGCACCACCGAATAGTCCTACTTTACCACCTTTGTTATAAGGCGCTAAAAGGTCAACTACTTTGATACCTGTTTCAAATACTTCAGTTTTTGTACTTTGCTCTTCAAATGCTGGTGGATCTCTGTGGATAGACCAGTATTCTTTTGCATTAACATCACCAGCTTCATCGATAGGCTCACCGATAACGTTGAAGATACGTCCAAGAACTTCTTCACCTACAGGAACTTTGATAGAGTCACCAGTCGCTCTGACTTCTTGACCTCTTACAACACCTTCACTCATATCCATAGCAATTGTTCTAACTCTGTTATCACCTAGTTGTGCTGCTACTTCTAAAACCAATTTTTGCTCTTTACCGTCAACCATAAACGTAGTTTCTAACGCTTCATTAATCTCCGGTAGGTAGTCTGTAAAATCCACATCGAGAACGGGACCTAAGACTTGTACTATTTTACCTGTCATTACTTCTCCTCTAATTATTTCATTGATTCCATACCACTGATGATCTCTATGAGTTCAGTAGTAATGGCTTCTTGTCTTGCTTTGTTATACTTCACAGTAAGCTCTTTTACCATCTCTTTTGCATTGCTAGTTGCTGCGTCCATCGCTTGCATACGAGCAGAGTGTTCTGCTGCCAATGAATCGATAAGTGAGTAATACATTGTATACTCAATATAACGCTTAACCAATGCATCAAGAAGTGTATCATCATCATCTGGTTCTACTTCAAGTTCAGAAGTTGAAACAGCATCAAGTACTAGTTTTGATGAATCCACCGGTAAAACCTGATCTTCTCTAATTTCTTGAGTGATCATGTTTACATAACCATTATGGATCAAGACGATCTTATCAGTTTCACCGTTTACATAGGACTCAGCTACTTCAGAGATAAACTCTGCAGCTTGCTTAAAGTCAGGTGCAGCAGAAAGTCCTACGATTTCATTGTTTAATTCAAAATTATTGAATTTAAAATAATCGATACCTTTTCTACCTACTGCTCTAAGACGTACTTTCACATTCTGTGCTTTATACTCAGCAACCATCTTGTTTACTCTTTTGATTGTTTGTGAGTTAAAACCACCACAAAGACCTTTATCTGCTGTAATAAATACAATATCTACCATCTTAGGATTTTGTGCATCCTTAAAATAGATATTGTCTATACCATCAGCATTAGACTGCTGCATTTTTTGAGCGATCTCATTTAAGAGCCCAGTCAATTTCTCAGCATAGACTCTAGATCTTTTAGCAAGCTCTTCTGTTCTTTTTAATTTAGCAGAAGAGACAAGCTTCATAGCGTTAGTGGTCTTTTGTGTGTTTTTAACACTTCCAATCTTACGCTTTATCTCTTTTAAATTAGCCATTTTAAGCCTTTCTTATCCAGCAAATGAAGCTTTGAAATCTTCGATAGCTTTACGTAATTCTCCGTCTGTATCATCAGAGATCTTCTTCTCAGTTCTGATAGCATCAAGAATGTTTGCATATTTTGCTTCCATAAATGGCATAAGATCTGCTTCAAATTTTGTTACAGAAGATGCAGCAATATCATCAAGGTATCCATTTGCACCAGCAAAGATGATCACAACTTGTTTTTCAATTGCAACTGGTTGGTAAGGCCCTTGTTTAAGTACCTCTACCATTCTTTGACCACGCTCAAGCTGACCTCTAGTATAGTCATCAAGATCAGATGCGAATTGTGCAAATGCCTGAAGCTCTCTAAATGAAGCAAGGTCAAGTCTCAATGTACCAGAAACTTGTTTTGTTGCTTTGATCTGAGCAGCACCACCAACTCTTGATACAGAAAGACCTACGTTGATCGCTGGTCTGATACCTGAGTTGAATAGATCAGTCTCCAAGAAGATCTGACCATCTGTAATAGAAATAACGTTTGTCGGGATATATGCCGCAACATCACCCGCTTGAGTTTCAATGATAGGGAATGCAGTGATAGAACCAGCACCTAGATCATCAGAAAGCTTTGCAGCTCTTTCAAGAAGTCTTGAGTGAAGATAGAAAACATCACCTGGGTAAGCTTCTCTACCTGGAGGTCTTCTAAGGATCAATGACATCTCTCTATATGCAACAGCGTGCTTAGAAAGGTCATCATAGAAGATAACTGCATGTCTACCATTGTCTCTGAAGTATTCAGCCATTGTTACACCAGCATAAGGAGCTAGGAACTGAAGTGCTGAAGAATCAGCTGCACCAGCAGTTACAATAATTGTGTAATCCATTGCACCGTGTTCTTCAAGCTTTTTCACTGTAGCAGCTACTGTTGATTGTTTTTGACCGATCGCAACATAGATACATACTACATCTTGACCTTTTTGATTGATGATCGTATCGATAGCCAAAGTTGTTTTACCTGTTTGTCTATCTCCAATGATAAGCTCTCTTTGTCCTCTACCAACCGGTACAAGTGCATCAATCGCTTTAATACCTGTTTGAAGTGGTTCATGAACTGATTTTCTAGCCATGATCCCTGGTGCTTTTTCTTCGATAAATCTATGCTCGGTTGCTTCAACTGCACCTTTACCGTCAATTGGCTCACCAAGTGGGTTCACAACTCTACCCATCATACCGTCACCTACTGGTGTTTTAAGAAGATCTCCTGCTCTTTTAACGCTCATACCTTCTTTTATACCTGCACTTGAACCAAGAATAACAACACCAACGTTTGCTTCTTCAAGGTTTAATACAAGTCCTCTAGCACCATTATCAAACTCTACAACTTCACCAGCCATAACATTGTTAAGACCATATACTGTTGAAATACCGTCTGCGATACCTACTACTTTTCCTACTTCATTGATGTCAACATCAATTTCAAAATTCTCAATTCTTTCTTTGATGATCGAACTTATCTCATCTGCTTGCAATTTAACTGCCACTGATACTCCTTTCTATTAGATAACTATAAAGATTTCTTAATGAAATCAATTAATTGTTCTTTAACTCTCTGTTTAGAGAAGTTTACCTCTATACCCAAATCATCCACTGAAACACGTACCCCATCAAGGTCACTTTTCTCTTGTGTCAATTTGATCGTTGAACCTGTATACTTTTTAAGTGTCTCTTCAAGATTAGCCAATGTAGCTTCATCAAGTGATGATGTACTTTTCAATACACCTTCATACTCATTTGAAACTCTTTGCTGATCTGAATTCAATACTTTTGTAATAGCAGGTATAAGATCAAGTCTTCCGTTTTCACCTAAAATCTTAATGAAGTTTACAAGTATTACATCATCATCACTAAGTGCAGATAAGATCATTGCTGTCTTGTCTTCACTTGAAATGATCGGAGATGTCAATGTGGACTTGATTTCCGCACTGCTTACCACTTCACTAAGTACATTAAGTACTTCTAAAATACCTGGAAGGTCTTTAGATACCGAAGAAAGTGCTTTTGCATATCTTTTAGCAATTAATTCTTCCATCACGCCACCTTCTTAGAAATAATTTCAACAACTTTAGCTTCATCTAACATGATGTCATCCGCAGTGATATTATCACTTAATATCTCATCGATTGCTTCTCTTGCTGATCTTCTCTCTTCTAGAGATATTTTCTCTTCAAGTTGTTTATCTAAAAGAGCTAGGTCATTTTGATTCGCAGTTGCAATCTTTTCTGCTAAGAGTGTAGCTTCTGCTTTTGCATCAGCAAGAATTTCTTCTGCTCTCTTTTTACTTTCATCTAAACGGTTCTGCGCTTCTTTTTTCTCATCTTTAGCTGCTTGAAGTTTCTTTTCAATCTCATTTAATTGCATTGCAATACCTTCACTTCTACCTTTAAAAAAGTTTCTGATCGGGTTTGCAAGCAAATAATAAAGCAAAGCTGCAAAGATTGTAAAGTTAATTACCCTTGGCCAAAAGTCTGTCTCTCTACCAGTTTGAGCAAAGTAACGGCTTGATTCAGCATCACCGCTAGCCAAAAGAATAGCAGGTACCATAAGCAAAGACAATAGTACTATTTTTTTCATATTCATCCCTTCTTATAATTTGCTAAATTTAGCTTTTAGGCTCTCTTTAAAAAGAGGCATTTGAGAAAGAAGAGAGTTTTTAAGGTTCTCTTTGTCAGAGTTTAGCTTTTCTACGAATGTGTTATACTCAGTTTCTAATTCATTTTGTTTGGTCTCAATTCTACTTGCAGCCAATGTTTTTTCATCATCAATTGCTTTCTGTCTGATTCCCGCAGCTTCATTTTTAGCATTGCTAATAATTTCATCTGCCTTTGCATTTAGTTCGTCGCTGTTACCACTAAGACCTTTTGCAGCTTCTAAATCTTTTGCTATAGAGTGATCTCTATCATCCATAAATTTCACCAATGGCTGAAATAGCATATTATTTAAAAGAACAAGCAGGGTTAGAAACAAAGCCAATACGAACAACATCAATGGTAAATGTATGTCAAGCATTAAAACTCCTCATGTAATTTCGCGTAATTTTAACATTATTGTCATGAGGATATGATTAAAATCTCTGAGTATTTTAAATATAAAGAGGAATTATAGATTTTATTTGTGGATTCGTTTCAAAAAGTATTATTTTTTCTCATTCAGCGCATGAAACTGAGTTAAAAAGTCTTCAACCTCTTTTTCGTTATCAAAACTGATTTCAATACTTTTTGCTTTGAGCTTATACCTAAAAGGTAAAGTCTCTGCTAATACATCAGCATATTTTTCCAGTAGACTTGGTGTTACTGTTTTAGGTACATTTTCAGACACATCACCTTTATAATTCTTTACCATATTTTCTGTATCACGAACACTTAGTTTCTGACCTATGACACTGTCTATCACAATTTTCTGTTTCTTTTCATCCAGTCCAACCAGGACCTTTGCATGTCCCTGTGATATCTTTCCTTCAACAAGTTGTTCCTGAGTATAAGAGGACAAACTGAGAAGACGCATTGTATTGGTGATCTGGGAACGGCTTTTGTGCACAATGGAAGAGAGGTCATCATGTGTGATATTATGGACTTCTATCAACTCGGCATAAGAGTTTGCAAGTTCAATAGCATTGAGGTTTTCTCTTTGTATATTTTCGATAAGTGCAAGCTCACGGAGCCTTATTTCATCTATATCTACATTCGCAATAATGGCTTTTATAGTGTTAAGTTTTGCAATCTTATGTGCTCTAAGACGACGCTCTCCAGCGATAAGAAGGTACCCGTCTTCTTTTTCTATCACAACGATAGGCTGAAGTAGTCCATGCTCTACAATAGACTGACTTAACTCTTTCAGAGCTTGCTCATCAAAATGCTTACGCGGTTGAAAAGGGTTTGCTGCAATACTCTTAACAGCTATTTCCTCTACTCTAGCCCCTTGTGATTCAAGTTCAAAACTATCAATATTGCTTAGGTCTTTTTCATATGCTTCTTCTACTTCAGAAAGGATCTCTCCCAGTCCCCTGCCTAATGCCATTCTTTTAACCTCTTGCTATGACTGTTGCAAGGTCTCTATAGGCAACAGAACCTTTTGAACTTCCAGCATAGGAAGTCACTGGTTTGCCAAAACTTGGACTCTCTGCGATCTTTACATTTCGTGGTACAACGATACACTCTTTCCCTTTTTTCACGTGAAAAAGTTTGTCTTTGAAATGATGACTCAAATCGGCAAGCACTTGTTTAGAAAGATTATTTTGACTGGAATACATCGTAGGTAAAAAACCTTTGATCTTGAGTTTTGGGTTAATCGTTTTTTTCAAAAGGCCTACAGTATTGAGCAGCTGTGCTAATCCTTCTAATGCGAAAAACTCACACTGAATAGGAATGATCACAGAATCAGATGCACTCAAAGCATTAATGGTAATAGGTCCCAATGCCGGAGGAGAATCAATGATAATAAAATCAAATTTGGAAGCGACCTCTTGAAGTTTCCCTTTAAGAAACAACTCTCTATTTTTTGCTTTAGGGTTATAAAACTCTTTTTCTATACCCACCAAACCTATGTTAGAAGGCACAAGTTTAAGATTTTTAACTTCTGTTTTTAGTATGACTTCTGAAAGCTTTTTACTTCCGATAAGTACATGATAGATATTATATTCATAATCACTTCTACTAAAGCCTAAACTGGTTGTTGCATTGGACTGCGGATCAATGTCAAGAAGTAAGACTTTCTTTCCTTTTTCAGCCAAAGAGGCTGCCAAATTTACTGCTGTTGTTGTTTTCCCTACGCCACCTTTTTGGTTGGCAATGCTAATTATTTCGCTCATCGTAAACTAAACACCCTCTTCCCCTCTATAATTAAAGAGCCATCTTCACATAAAGTCGCATCTGACAGGCTCTTTTTATCGTTTTCAATATGAACTGAAAACTTTCTACTTAGCTCAAATTCTATCTCATACTCTCTAAAGATTTGCTTCCATGTTGGAAATTTTTTAAATTTATCAAGGTAATTCTCTAGTAGATTTTGGGCTGAAATATCGCATTCCAAGGCTCTATAGCCATTTTGGGAATTTTTTAAATTTATCCCTATTCCACATACTAACATGTTTTTGAACTTTTGGGTAATAGTTCCGCCTATTTTTTCATCATTTAGATAGAAGTCATTGGGCCATTTTAACCAGATATCTTCACCAAGTGCCTCAAGTGTTTGTTTCATTATAAAAGAAAAATAGATAGAAGCGGAACCAAGTGGCAGATCTTCAGGAAGTTTATCCAGGTCTAGTGCTATAGAAGCGAAAAAATTCCCTTTTCCTCCAGACCAGGAATTGTTACGGCTTCCCAGCCCAGCATTTTGTTCAAAAGCCATTATCGCTATTGGGGCTTTGATATTGCCCTCTTTTAGCTGTTCTAACAGATACTTTTGTGTAGAAGGAAGTGTATTAAAGTAGCGTATCTCCAACTTTCAACCCCCTTCCGACACAATATGCTTTTGCAGACATCGCTTTTTTAGATGCAGGTTGTAAGGCTGCTATCTTCAATGCCCCTTTTCCACATCCAACCACTACACTCTCTTCATCAAAGGAAAGAATCTCTAAGACTCTATTATCAGATGTTGTATCTATAAGACTCACTCCATCCAGTTTTGTACCGTTCGTCGTAAAAATTCCTGGCCAACCTTCAAATGCGCGGTATTTATTATAGATCAAACCGGCATCTTCAAAATCCACTTCACCATCACTCTTTTTGATCTTTTTACAAAGTGTTGCCTCAGCTTCATCTTGCATTTGAGGTGTGATATTCTCATAATTTCTAATGGTACTGAGTGTCAGTGTACATGCATCAGATGTCAATTGTGCCATCAGAGCATGAAGACGCATATCAGAAGGTATGTCAAACTCTATTTTTTCAAGCATAGGACCCGTATCTAACCCCTCTTCCATCAACATGGAAGTGACACCCGTTTTTTCATCACCGTTGAGTAAAGATTGTTGTACAGGAGAGGCTCCCCTGTACTGAGGCAAAAGTGAAGCATGTAGGTTAATGCAAGGTGCAATATCTAAGATACTTTTAGGCAGGATCTGCCCAAATGCTGCCACTACTATAAAATCAGGTTTCAACGCTTTGATGGCATCTTCGATACCTTCATCACTTAAACGGTTAGGCTGTAAGACATGAATACCATGTTGTAATGCTAATTCTTTTACTGGAGGTGCTGTCAAAACTTTTTTTCGTCCTACAGGACGGTCTGGCTGTGTTAGAACCAAAGCAACTTCCATATCTTCAGCTTCTATCAGTGTCTTGAGTATCTCTTTTGCATAGTGGGGTGTTCCCATATAGACTATTTTAGTTTTCATTCTATTCTTCTTATTATAAATTAAATACTATAAGGCTTTAAACAGTGTGCCGCCCTTATGTTCCTCTTTTATAAGAAAAGCGCTCACATCACTAAGATCAAAACCGCTTGCCAAAAACATCTCTCTACCCTGTCTCATTAAAAAATCTGCAGATTGAAGTTTCGTCACGATGCCTCCAGTAGCAAACTCATTGTTGGGTGTATGTTCTGCGTTAAGTTCATCTTCGAGTATCGTATGGACCACTGCTCTGCGTTTTGCATCATCATATTTGTTTGGATCTTTATCATAGAATGCATCAATATCTGAAAGTATGACCAGCAGTGAAGCATCAAAATAGTGTGCCACATGTGCAGAGAGTCTGTCATTGTCACCAAAAACAAGCTCTTCAATACTCACGGTGTCATTCTCGTTGATAATGGGTACCACATTATTTTCCAGGAGTGTATCTATGGCATTTTTGGCATGATCTACATGTTCTTTAAACTTAAAAACATCTGCACTCAAAAGTACTTGAGAACAGAGTAAATTAAATCTAGCAAACTTTTCCTGATACATTTTGAGCAAATAGGGCTGTCCTATAGCTGCAAGTGCCTGTTTATTTGCGACTACACTCCTATCTAGTGGTAATTGTGTATATCCTGCCGATACAGCACCTGAACTCACTAAGATCACTTCATAGTGATGTGTTTTTAATTCTGCTATCAATTGAACCAATGCCAACATACGTGGCTTAGCAATAGCACCATTTTCGGTTAAAACATGAGAACCGACTTTAATCACAACTCTTTTCATAAGGCCTACTTACTCAGCTTCTTGTTCTGCTTTAACCATTTTGACAAAATCTCCGATCGCATAACGTAATGCTTCAGTATTTAAATGTGCTACAGATGAGATAGGAAGTACAAAAAATGGTTTTTCTTCTGGTAATTCTACACCAAAATCCGTCTTAAATCCATAGCTTAGATAGTTTGGATCTGCTTTGTATTTATATAATGTATCATTCGCTTCCAAACCTATATCAGTTAAGAATGTTTCTGTCAAAGCATTCACTTCATCTTGTGAAAGTGAATCAATTTTGGTAATGGCAATCGCATGCTTTCGTGTGGCAAGTGTTTCAGAATAACGTTTTAACTCAACCAGAAGTGTCTCATACTGATATTTCATCTCTCTGTAATTTGCCGCATCAATCATAAGAAGCAATGTTTTTGTTCTTTCAATATGCTTCAAAAATTCTAGTCCCAAGCCTCTACCATCACTGGCACCTTCTATAATACCCGGTATATCTGCCATCATAAAAGAATCATAATCACCCATATGTACGACACCGAGTTTCGGTGTCAAGGTTGTAAACTCATAGTTGGCTACTTGAGGTCTAGCATTGGAAAGTGTAGAGATAAGTGTAGATTTTCCCACATTTGGATATCCTACTAAACCTACATCTGCAATGAGTTTCATTTCAAGTCTTACATGCTTGGTTATCCCTGGAAGTCCAGGCTGTGCATACGTTGGTCTTTGGTTACTTGAACTTTTAAAGTGCATATTTCCCAAACCACCTTTGCCCCCTTCAATGAAGAGAACAACATCACCTTCATTGACAAGATCAAGAAGCTCTTCACCTGTCTCCATATCAACGACTGTCGTACCAGGAGGCACCGTGATGATCGTATCGTGTCCTTTACGACCATAACACTTACGCCCTTCTCCAGGACGACCATTTTCTGCTTTAATGTGGTTACGGCCACGAAGTGCTGAGAGTGTATCTGTATTATTATCTACTTTAAAAAATACAGAACCTCCACGGCCACCATCACCACCATCAGGACCACCTTTAGAAACAAACTTTTCTGTCCAAAAAGAGATGGCACCCGCACCACCTTTACCAGAACTAATTGTTAGTTCTACACTATCTACAAACATTTATAACCTTTAATCTTATGAAAAAACTATAGTATATACCCTTACGTATATGATAATAGTCTATGAATTACGAAATTATATCTAAATTAGGGGAATAATCGCTATAATTTTTATATTTGATCTAAAAGGCGAATATATGTTTCATCGAACATCTATATCATTCTTCACCATTGGCAGTGTATTATTCTATCTAACAGGCTGTAGCTCAAAAAAAGAGCGTATGTATCAAAATGGGTATTATCATAGTGGTATCTATTTTGGTAAAAACTTGTCTGCAAACTATCAACAGGGGATCATGGATGGGTGTACCACGTCTAAAGGTGCTTATCAAAAATCACATACACTCTTTAATAACAGTCAAGACTATAATAATGGCTGGTTTTTAGGACGTAACAGATGTAGACATCTACTGGTTATAGAGGATGAAAAAAATGAGGAAAAATAATCTGGTAAGATCAGAAAAATAAGCCCGAACTTGTCGGACTTATAAAGGGATTATGCAGGTACTACTGAAACTTTCTTTTGAGTAGCAGATTTGTTATCAAACTTCACTACACCTTCTACAAGTGCAAATATAGTATGGTCTTTACCCATTCCTACACCATTACCTGGGTGAACTTTAGTTCCTCTTTGTCTGATGATAATGTTACCAGGGATAACTGCTTCACCACCAAATTTTTTAACGCCTAAACGACGTCCAGCTGAATCACGGTTATTTTGAGTGGACCCTTGTCCTTTCTTGTGTGCCATCTGAGCTCCTTATGCTATTTTAGTAATTCTAACTCTTGTAAAGTCTCTTCTGAAACCTCTTTTAAGTTTTGAATCTTTTCTTCTTCTTTTCTTGTAGATGATAACTTTTTTATCTCTACCTTCATTGATCACTTCACCTTTAACTACAGCACCCTCTACGAAAGGAGCTCCTACAGTTAATTCACCGTTGTCCAGTGCTAGAACTTCTTTAAATTCTACCGCTGCTTTTGGCTCAAGATTCATGTTGTCAAAACAGATGATATCACCCTCTTGAACTTTAAATTGTTGGCCACTTGCTTTAATGATTGCGTACATTGCAAACCCTTTATATCTATTGTTTTTTAAAAAGTTCGTGATTATACCCAAAGTTGTTTTAATATTTTTTTAAACTAAACCGTTTTCCTCAAGTATTCTATACTTTTGTCTCTAATAATTATAATCTGCCCCGGCAAGTGCGATACAATCTATCTCAACCAGTGCATTTTTTGGAAGTGTTTTAACAGCTACTGTACTACGTACCGGCTTATGTGTACCAAAATAATGTGCATAGATCGCATTGACTTTTTCAAAGTCATTCATATCTGCCAAAAATATAGTTGTTTTGATCACATCATTGAAGTGTGCACCTGCTGCTTCAAGTACATAAAAAAGATTTTTCATGACTTGGTGTGTTTGGTTCTCTACATCATCTGCAGCCATAACACCTTCTGGTGTCAATGCTATCTGTCCTGAAGTATAGATGAATCCATTTACCTGAACTGCTTGTGAGTATGGTCCTATTGCTGCGGGTGCTTCGTTTGTCGAAATAAATTTCATTTACTTGTTCTCCTTAATTTCTTTCATAAAATATATACGATGTTGAGTAATCAGAAAATTCAAAATAGACTTTCTTCTCGCCTTCATCTTTTTTACCGTTAAAGTTTAAATCATCAATTCCATACCCGTAACGATAAGGTCTTTGCTTACTGTCATTACTTCCATACGCTGTTGAAAGTTTATCTATTTTGATAAACTTATGTACCAGTTTATCACCGGCATAGATATCAAGTACGCCATTTGTACCTGTCCAGTTTTGTAGTGAACGACTAAGACTGTTCTGAGTCTCTTGTGTACATCCTGCAAAGAACAAAATCATTCCTGATAAAAGTAATGTTTTTAATTTCATATTGATCCTTTATTCTTTATTGTATTTTAGCACTATTTGTTTTAGGTTTACGCCTCTGGCATACCAAATTTTTGTGTCATTAACTCACCTTCATCATTAAAATAGAGATAATAGAGTTTATCTTTTGTCACAGAAAGCCCGGCAAGATAGCGTAATGCCAAATTTGCCTGCAGGGACCCAATGTGCATCACGATAGGTGCAGTGATACCGCCAGGTTTATGGTCAGAAATATTAAACACTTGAAAATTTGCTTGATCAAAGAAACAAACCTGCCCGTTAAACTCTTCAACACTTGCATAGATCCAAGGTGTATTTGTCTCTTTGGCATGTTTGTCTATCTCCCCTCTTACAGGAAGATTATCGGTAGCATCAAGTATAAGATCATACGTGTTCCCCAACTCTTTGAATGCATCAAAATCCATATCAAAAGCAAGTGCTTTGACAAAAGGATTTTTAGACTCTATCAGTGTTGCTACCGCTTTGGCTTTGTTTTTTCCTTCATCCGCAAGCGTAAATGCTATTTGTCTATGGATGTTATGATTTGAAACGGTATCGAAATCCACCATATGGATCTCACCTATACCTGAAGTACCTAGTGCCATCGCTAAAGTAGAACCTAAACCGCCAGAACCGATGATCGCTATCCTTTTATTTTGAAGAGACTTTTGTGTAGACTCTCCCCATAACTGTATCTGTCTGTTAAAGTATTGTTCTGGTGTCATATCAAATCCTTTTTATACATTTTCATCAAACTGTTTCTCTTGACAAGCAAGCACTACTCCATTCTTAACTGTAACTCTTTCTCAAACGCCCATGCCTTACGATGTTCTAAGACTTCTCTTTTATCTATCACCTCAACCAACATGGATTCTTTATCTTCGAGCATCATTTCTATTTCACCTTCTGGAGAGACGAGCATCGTATCACCATAAAATTTCCATTTGACTTCATTATCACTGTATTCACCTAAACGGTTTGCTCTTAGTATATAACATCCATGTAAAAAGGCTTTTGTTTTGATGATCTCTCTCCAACGGTTATGAGATCCAAATGTTGAAGCAGTAGGAAGCAGTACAAGATCGATCTTTTTTTCTGTTGCTCTCTGCCAGAAATGGTCAAAATGAAGTTCAAATCCAGCCATGACCATCACTTTGAAGCCTTTTATATTGAAAGTCATAGGATCTTTAAGTGATTGAATAGGGTTGGCAAAAAACTTCTTTTCGTTCCAGTGCGCATAAGGAAGAAGAATTTGCTGTTCATAATATCTTGTGGTCTTAGGCGTGATCTTCACAATGGTTTTATGATATCCATCTTTTTTAGTGACAATGATGGGTGCCACAAAAACAATATCATATTTTTCTGCAAGATTTTTAAGAAGTTCTGTATGTTTTCGTGTCTGTTCTTTCACCATATTGGGTGACATCGTAGCAAACTCTTTGAAAAAGTGATTCAGTACATACTCGCCAAGAAGCATCACCTCTGCATTTCTTTGCTTGGCTTGTTTCAGATAAAACTCAAGCCTTGTTGCATTCATACCCAATGTTGGTAATTGGAGTGCTGCTACAACAAGTTGTGCCATTACAGAGTATCCCCCGTATTTTGGTTGGCCTGTTCTATCACGGTAATTTTCGTTTTGGCTTCTTCTATAAGTGTTTGTGCCTCTTTAATATTTTTTAAACCCTCTTCATACAGCTTGACTGACTCTTCAAGTGTGATCTCTGGATTCATAAGTTTTTCGAGTAATGCTTTTGAATGTTCTAGTTTTTCTTCAAATGTTTCATGTTTCATTTTATACCTTTCTCCTTTCAGCTAAGCAAAGCTCACCTGAAATTCCTCTCACTAAAGCTTCATTTATCAATTCAGACAATTTCATTGCAATACATCCTTGATATGGTCTTCAAATTTATCTAACTCTACTAAAAAGGCATCATGTCCATAATTACTCTGAACTTCAAGATACGTATGCGCTTGTTCATTACGTTTCATCATCTTAGCGATATGTTCCATCTCACAAGGGAAAAACAGATAATCAGATGAAAAACTGATCAAATGCACATTTGCTTTGATACGTGAAATGGCATCATGCAAAGAGTCATATCCACGACTTAAATTAAAGGTATTGATCGCTTTGACTATATATAGATAGGAAAGCGGATCAAAGATACGTGAGAAGTTATTGGTATTATACTCCATGTATCTCTCCACTTCATAACGTCCGAAGAGTTCAAAAAGTCCATCATTATTCACATAATTACGTCCAAATTTATTATCCATAGAATCTGGTGCCAGGTAAGAGATGTGTCCTGCGATACGTCCTATGGCTAAACCATCCAACCCTTCTTCTTTAAAAGCATCTCTTTCATAATTACCATGCTTAAATCGCGGGTCTCTACGTATCGCTTCTACAGCCACTTTGTTAAATGCTATGGTCCACGGTCTTGTAGCGTACGTAGCGGCAAGTGAAATGATATCATCTGAAAAGTTCGGATAATCTACAGCGAATTGAAGTGCCTGCATGCCCCCCATAGAACCGCCCACGACAGCACGTACATGGTAGATACCCAGCTGAGAAAGAAGATGCATCTGTGCACGTACCATATCTTTGATGGTCACTACAGGAAATCGAAGTCTATAAGGATCTTGACTAGGGTAATTGTTACTCATAGGTCCTGTCGACCCAAAACAGGAACCTATCACATTGGTACAGATAACAAAATACTTGCTAGTATCGATTGCTTTACCATCACCGATCAATCCATCCCACCAGCCAGCTTTTCGCTCACCTTCATAGGTCCCGGCTACATGATGAGAACCACTAAGGGCATGACAGACTAAAATAACATTGGATTTCTCTTCGTTTAACGTTCCGTATGTCTCATAGGCGATCTCATACGGTTCTAAGATACGCCCACTCTCTAAGTAGAGAGGAGAGCTAAACTGTGCTGTTTTAGTTGTGATTTCCATAGACTGCTTTTTTATTTATAGGACATTTTTTGAGCTAAACCAAAAAACTATGTTATCACTATGACACACCCAAAGGTATATACTAGTGATAACCTCAACTCTTGGCTCATGCAACTGGGTCACATACAAGCACAATGCCCATTATTATATTATTTGTAGTATTTTAT
>Ga0210140_1000053_pt1 | contig 20094 bp, 19 predicted proteins | sample China_Bullhead_C_3_FD_184858 | JGI IMG/M metagenome (GOLD analysis project Ga0210140, IMG submission 184858) | Wetland microbial communities from San Francisco Bay, California, USA, that impact long-term carbon sequestration -... | ecosystem: Environmental > Aquatic > Marine > Wetlands ...
CTTAAAGCCCTGCTATGGGAAAATCCCATCACCGGCATGCAGGTAGGCTCTGCAGGACTCATTGCCCTCCCCGGTAACTCAGCATCTTTCAATGCCGTGCGTGTGGCAAGAGAAAACTCAATCTCGCTGGAAGAGCACAAAGCGCGCCTTATCACTGCAGAGCTCATCGATAACGCCGACCTTGTTTTGGTCATGGAGTCCCACCAGGGCTACGAATTGATAGCCGACCACCCCCAAGCCTCCGAAAAAATCTTACTCCTCCGTCATTTCGCCCGCTATGGTTCTCGTGAACGTGGCATAAGCGATCCGTACGGTCGTAACCTGGAAGCCTATCGGTTTTGCTTCGAGGACATCAAAGAGTGTGTGGAATCATTGTACGAATGGTTGGTTGAGGCCAATCAGCCTAATTAGCAGAGCAAATTCACAGCGAGACGGGAGGTCGGGCGAGACGAGGGAGTTATTCGTTAATCGTTATACGGCGTTCTTGTCAGCAATATTGCTCTTGCCACCACATGGCGATGCCACATATGATTCTGCCTAATAACTTATAACAAATAACGGATAACTGTACTGTTTGCTGACCGCTGCCTGCTGCCAAGTGGTTACTGCAGTTTATGGCTTTGTCTTAACTACTCACTGTGGTACATTCCCCACCATGACTAAAGAAGACACCTCTCAATACCAGTATCGCTTTTTCCATCCCATCCAGGTTCGCTATATAGAAACAGACCAGCAGGGGCATGTCTTTTTCGGCCACTATCTGACTTATTTCGATGTAGCCCTGACTGAATACCTGAAGGCGATTGACTACAGTTACAATAAATTTCTCGAAGCCGGGGTCGATTTTTTCTACGTGGAATCGCTCTGCCAGTACCGCGACCGGGCGTTTTTCGACGAGATCCTCTATGTTCATGCCCGGGTCGGGAAAATCGGCAATTCTAGTTTCACTTTTGAATTCTCCATCTTCGAGTCTGCGTCCCAACGGTTCATTGCCAATGGCCATATTGTTGCGGTGGCAGTGGATCAGTCTACCTCCAGACCAACGCCAGTCCACGACGACTTTCGCCAAGCGGTTGCACTTTTCGAGGGAACTGACGAGAAATAATCTTAATTTTTCCCAACCCAATTTCTGCACAAATGAATTGCTCCTGGTTAACCCGGATATTTCATGATTTGGCGTCGTGAGACGGTGAAGATCATCTTCGGCCACCTTTGAGCCTACAAAATGGCCATTTTGGGTGGTTTTTCCTATTGCTTCTGGTCTGTTCTGCCTTATTATTATTTACGAGCTCTAATTTTTACCAGTGGAGTTTATGCTTGAATGTTTGGTATTCGCTGAATGAGGTCTAGATGACAATCTCAGAAATCTGTAAAGAAAGGAGTAAAAGATGTTAAAAGAATTCAAAGAGTTTGCCATGCGAGGTAACGTAGTTGACATGGCTGTAGGTATCATCATTGGTGCGGCCTTTGGTACAATTGTCAAATCACTCGTGGCCGATATCATCATGCCGCCAATTGGCTTACTGTTAGGCAATGTTGATTTTAGTAACCTCTTTATCGTTCTGAAACAAGGGGCGACTGCTGGACCTTTTGCAACTATTGCAGAAGCGCAGAAGGCCGGTGCGGTCACAATCAACTACGGTATGTTCGCAAATACGGTTATAAGCTTTCTCATTGTCGCCTTTGCTGTGTTTCTTCTCATTCGTGCACTCAACAAACTGCAGCGCGAAGAAGAGGCCCCGCCAGAGGAACCGACAACGAAAGACTGTCCTCACTGTCTATCGACAATACCCATCCAAGCCACACGTTGTGGACACTGCACATCGGAGTTATCAGCAGAACCGGCATAGCGAATGAGTGACAACTTTTAATCTTACAAAAGTCAAGTTGAGGTAATGATTTTTCAAAGCCCCCTGGCGGAGCTTCGGCTCCGCTTTTTTGTACTCTCAATATCTTGTGCCACAGTAAAATTCAGCAAACTGCGAATTAAGGGATGTAACAGTCACCTCGATGGTGATCGAGGTGCAGTTACATTTCTCATCATTAATCACACTTACCCACCTATTGAACCCACCAAATTAAATCACAATGGTGGCTCTTCCTATTGACATTCGCCCTATCAATCATATCTTACATTAACTTATGCTTTTGTCTTTAACGCTTTGCACAACCCACGGTACCACAAACAACATATAGCAAATGAACGGTTGCATTTCAGAGCCTGAGTTAGGTCCACTTAGAAAATCTCAGGGCTAACCATCGGTTTTCGTCAAAGCTTGACTTGTTAATCGATGCAGAGACAAGGAGGAGCGTATGGATTTCAGCAACATTTTGCCTAGGCTGCAAGAACTTTTAGCTTTTTATGGACTTAAGATTTTAGCAGCCATAGTAATCTTCATTGTGGGTCGCTGGATTGCAAGAGCGCTGAAGAATGTGATCAAGAGAATGATGACAAAAGGCAATGTCGATGACATTCTTGTTTCTTTCGTCGGCAATTTGACCTACATTGCCTTGCTCGCATTTGTCATCATAGCGGCTCTCAATCAACTCGGTATTCAAACCACCTCATTCATTGCCGTCATCGGCGCCGCCGGTCTTGCCGTAGGTTTGGCCTTGCAGGGCTCCCTGGCAAATTTCGCCGCGGGTGTTCTCATGATTATATTCCGCCCTTTTAAAGCAGGCGACTACATTGAAGGTGCGGGAGTTGCGGGCGTTGTTGAAAAAGCCCATATTTTTACTACCCAAATCAAAACCCCGGATAACAAGACGATCATCATTCCCAATGGCAAGCTGATGGGCGATAACATCACCAATTATTCGACCAAGGATACCAGGCGAGTGGATATGGTGATCGGCGTCGGCTACGGTGATGACCTCAAAAAAGTCCGAGAGATCCTGGAAGATATTCTTGCCAAAGACGATCGAATTCTTGAGGATCCCGCACCTACAATCGGAGTTTTAGAGCTTGGAGACAACAGCGTCAACTTTGCGGTGCGGCCATGGGTTAAAACGCAAGATTACTGGGGTGCTTACTTTGACGTCACAGAAACCGTCAAGAGACGTTTTGACGAAGAGGGTATCTCTATCCCCTACCCACAGAGGGATGTGCATTTGTACGAGTACAAGGAAGAAGCGGTGCAATAGGAGATACAGTCCACCCCAATCTCACGTTTACAGGGTCTTTGTCTCCACTGTTTCAAGGTTTATTGGGTAGATTACACGGAGACAATAGCCACTTGGTCTGGCCAATGCTTTGAGTTGCCGAGGGATAGTACCATGTCCACATCCACACCAATCGACACTGAGGAGATGCTTGAAAAACTCAGCCAAGCAGTGGCCGATTGGGAAGATTCACCCTACTACCTGAAAGATGAAGAGATTTTTGACCTTGAAAGATTCTTGCTGGATCACGACGCTAACGCGTTTAAAGAAGAACTTGAGAAGACTTACGGTCAGCCTTTGAATGAAAAATTCTGGTCATCTTCCCTTGCCTATCAGCGGTTGAAACGTGCCCGGGCGGTTGTTAAGGATCAGGACGACGTTCAGGAAAAGAAACGACAGGATTACGCTCGGGCATTAGAGGAAGGCCAAAAGGAATGGCGGCAATGGCTGAAGGAAATTAGAAGCAGTCAGCTCCGAGCCCAACTTAAAGTAATCCCCGGCGGCAAAAGGGACGATTAACCGCAGAGTGCGCTGAGATCGCAGAGAATAAAATAGGCAACAAGTCTACTAGATGCAGGGTTTACATTCTCTCTGCGTCCTTTGCGTTCTCTGCGGTGAATAAAAAAGCGGCAGACTGGAGGGACCTACTGTCACCTCAATAGCCTGCCGCTAAATTGAGAAATTATTATCCGATGGGAGTAGGGTCACAAAGGTGGTCTGACTCCATAGCTACCCTGCCGCAACCGGAGCAGGAATACTTCATCGCTGTCAGTTTATCTTTGCACATGTGCTTCGGATCCGTCTCAGGAGTGCCGCAAAAGTTGCACTTGGCCGCATCTCCACAGGGGTTACACAGATGTCCAGGTGCGTCGGCAACCGCCCCGCAGTTCTTACAAGAATAAGCCATATCTAATCTCCTTTCGCAGGTTACAAATCAATTATTATAAAATCTGCCACAGCAACAATCTTTTCTATCCAATAAGTACGAAAGCACAAATGTCAAGCCTTTAGCACCGAGTGCATAGCGCACAGCACATGGCATCATGCGTACTATGCGCTGGCTAGCACGACTCCGATTGCGTCATTCCGGAAGACGCGAAGTCCGCCTGCGGCGGAGAATCCAGAATAAATATAAACAAATTGGATACCGGATCTCGCCCGCCGCAGGCGGACTCGTCCGGTATGACGTTTGTTTGTTTTTCCCATATTCAGATATCATCCGTGCCTGGTGCTTAGTGCCTAGTGTCTAGTAAGACTAGCCCATCTCTTATCCCTCATTTCAATATTGTGATAGGCGCTCTGAATGCTGTGGTAGCAGCAAACCGCCTGGCTTAATTATTGCAATCTATTGCTTCAACCCAAGCATGGCTGATGCAGAAGGAGAAAAGTTATGCTCACCAAGGAAAAGGTTGCGGATATTTTCAAAAGTATAGTGCGGATATTTCCCGGTATGCCCTCCTATCAAGAACGTGAGGGACTGCGGGCCCAGGATAAGGTCATCCGCACTCAATTGGCATCGCGCCTCACAGAACAGGTAGAACGGGTTGGAGAAATAACGGCTGAGCTTACCAATAGAGCTATACTGAAGCCGTTAGCGAGTTTGGAAAGGCTTGCTCGAAAGTTGATGCGATTAGCGGATACCATACGCTTTGCCAGTTACGGCTATGCAGGCCTGTTCGCAGCGACACCCGTGAATGAGCAAAAGCTGGCAGAGCTCTATGACTACGATCTTTCACTACACCAAGAGGTCGAAGAGCTCGCGGTGGCCGTCAGCACCCTACGGCAACGCCAGGATAATGAGTGGGAAAAAACCTCTCTTAATGACATCGAACAACTAGTAAATCGCTTGGAAGAAAGGATCACCAACCGGCAAACCATATTCACTCAAAATTAGGTTGTCGGATTTTTTAGAGCATCACGCGCTGGCACAGGCACGCTATGCGCTTACCGCTCTGCGCTTTGCGCGAATGAAAGGAGCGCCCCCATGGCCGTTTTCTTAGAAGTCATAGAATGGTTTGACGAAACCGGTCGCACCATGATGCATCGTATCCCTGAGCAAGGATCGGCAGAGATCAAATTTGGTGCCCAGCTGATTGTTCGCGAAAGTCAGGCTGCTATTTTTTTTCGAGACGGCAAAGCCTACGACATCCTTGGACCCGGTCGGCATACCCTGTCGACTATGAATCTGCCCTTGATAACCAAGGTCCTGAGCTTACCTTTTGGCTTTAGGAGCCCTTTTCGGGTTGAAATCTATTTCGCCAATACCAAGATTTTCACCCACCTTAAATGGGGAACCAAGGAGCCGGTTGCCTTCAAAGACGCCGAGCTTGGTCTTGTCCGTCTTCGCGGCTTCGGCACCTACACCATGCGTATCACCCAGCCATTGCTGCTCATCAATACACTTGTTGGAACACAGGGAATCTATAGTACCGAGGAAATAGAAGATTTTCTCCGCGACGTGATCGTCAGCCGCGTCAACGACCTCTTGGGTGAAATGCTGGACACTGTTTTCAACTTACCGGCCTACTACGATGAGTTGGGCGCTGCCATCAAGAGCAGGGTCCATGAAGACTTCGCCCGCTATGGCATTACCCTCCTTGACTTCTACATCAATAACATTACGCCCCCGGCTGAGGTGCAGAAAATGATCGATGCCAAGGCAGGCATGCAGGCAGTGGGTGACCTGGATAGTTTCATGAAATTTAAAGCAGCCAAGGCAATGGGGGATGCCGCCACGGCCGAAGGTGCCGGAGGAGATGCAGGAAGTGGCATGGGTTTGGGTCTGGGCGCTGGTCTTGGCATGCTCATTCCCGGCATGCTTCAAAAGACCATGCAGGAAGGCCACCTGCCCGGCACCAAAAAGATGGATTGTCCAGCATGCCAGGCGCAGATCCCCATGGATGCACGTTTCTGTTCAAACTGTGGCCATCAAATCGTTACCATCAATAAGTGCCTTCAGTGTGATAACGATCTCCCCGCCGGCGCCAACTTTTGCATGAGTTGTGGTACCAAGGTTGAGAAAAAATCCAAGAAATGTGCTAAATGCGGGTATCAGGCGCTACCGGAGGCCAACTTCTGTAACGAGTGTGGTGAAGAGCTTCCTTGATCTTGCTTGATCCGTAACCCTGAATGTCACTATGCAAATCAAGGTTGATTGTCCGCAGTGCGGTGGAGATATTGTTTTTGAGGAAGAAATCGAGGTGGTTCGCTGTCATTATTGCGGTTCCACCAATCAGATTTCTGGGAAATCGGGCCAGCCGCGCTTTATGCTCCCACCACGCTGGACTGCAACACAGTGCCAACATCGGATTTCGTCGTTACTTAGCAGCAAAGGGGCATGGCGCTGGAAGAAGAAAGGACTTTATTTAGTCTATGCTCCATACTGGCGAATAATGGGTATGGTCTTTCATTGGCTCCTGGGTAAGAAGGAGGCCATTTCACCAACGGGTGCGCGCTCGTGGGATGACGCCAAGGAACTCAAAACCAAGCTCTTCGACTTCTCCTTTCCAGCCTACAAAGAACCAGATCTTGACTTAGCCTCTCTGGGAGTACGCACCTCCGCGATCCCTCTGCAGCTCTTTCACCACACCAGGCTTTCCGGTAACGACATCGTTCTTCCTGTTGAGATCAGCCTGCGGGAGGCAACGGAGCACAGTAGCAGTTTCCTAACCTATGGCTTCTCTGATCGAAACTTTCGGGTGGAATTCAAAGATACCCAACTGCTGGGAGAAGTTTATTCTTTAGTTTATTTTCCATTCTGGGTCCTAGAGGTAGAAGGAGAAGACAGGAGCGGTTTGCTCATTATCGACGGAGTGGCCAATCGCATCAGGAAAACCGTATGGGATCAGAATATGGCTTCTTTTTTCCAAGAACACAAACCCAGTGAAGTAGCAGCTAACTTCAGTGATCTTCGTCTGATTCCGTTTGTTTGTCCAGTATGCGGCTGGGACCTTCCTTTCTCACCCACGAGCAAGACCCACGTTTGTGCTACCTGTACCCGGGCCTGGGTCGAAAACGCTGGAACATACCAGGAAGTGGAGTATCAACTCGTAGCTGTGCCGAAAAAGTTCGAGCATGCTACTCGTTACATGCCTTTCTGGGACCTGAGAATTCAGATTTATACCCCTGACGGGGTCTTGAAGAACAGGTCCGATCTCCGCACCTTGTTACCAAACCTTCCGGTAGCCAGAGAAAGCGGAAACGATGCTGATTCAATTCTATTTCTGATTCCGGCTTTCAAGATCAGAAGCACCAATGCCCTCTCCAAGTTGGCCACCCTTTTCTGCGTCAACCCGCCTTCCCAACAACTTCGGCCCAAAGAAGCCCTGGAAAAAGAAAAATTCGAGGGAGTGTGTCTGGGTGGCGAAGAAGCGGAACAATTGGCCCGGGTGGCTCTCATCTCAATGGTGCCCAGGTATAACCGCCGGGCTCGCAACATAGTAAAGAAATCTAAAATTACAGTAGAGACATCCAGGTTAATCTACTACCCATTTTACCGTAAAGGTCTCTACTTCAGGGAAGCCAACTCCAATCACCCAATTCAGCGCGGCACAGTGGTTCTCGGTACTGACTGAATCACTATGGCAAGAGACAGTAACCAGGTGTCAGGTTTCAGGTGTCAGGAAAAGAAACACAAAAGCTAAGATCTGGCTTCAAGATTCTGACTCCTTCTTTTTGGTGCCTAGTGCCTAGTCCTTGGTGCCTAGTGCCTAGTTCTTAGTGCCTAGTTTTTTCCCTATGCTCCATGATTTCTTCACAACTGACAACGAACTACGGACCACGGACAACACACCACGGACACCCTGTTCTACAGAATTAGTTGAATTAGTAGGAATTATGCTTAAAATAGAGCGCACGGTCTGCGAATATCTCCAACTTTAGATTTACTACTACTATGGCCCCAGTAAACAATAAAAGCTCTCGTCACATCTGGTTTCCTGTGATTCATTCCCCCTGGAGTGACATCATCAAGTTTTTATTAGTTATTGCGGCCCTCGTCTGGTTAATCTATCGGGGCACTGAGAGTTTGGGCTACAACTGGCAGTGGCACCGGGTATCCAAATACATATTGAGCGTCGAAGACGGTAAGCTTATTTTCGGCCCTCTCATCCAAGGATTGCTAGTCACCTTGCGCATCTGCGGCTGGAGCCTGGTGTTTTCTTTCTTTTTTGGATTGTTGACGGCACTCCTACGAATGTCAGACTCCTTGGTAGGTAGGTCCGTGGCTCGCTGTTACTTGGAGTTGATCCGAAACACACCGCTTCTGGTCCAATTGTTTTTCCTCTATTTTGTCGCGGCACCAATACTGGGCATCGACCGTTTTACTGCGGGAGTCCTGACACTTAGCCTTTTCGAGGGAGCATATGCGTCAGAAATCTTCAGGGCTGGAATAGTTTCTATCGCCAGAGGACAGTGGGAGGCGGCTCATAGTCTCGGGCTGAGCACATTTCACACCTACCGGCATATTGTTTTACCGCAAGCGATTCGATACATTCTCCCTCCTCTCACCAGTCAGGCGGTCGCGCTCATCAAAGATTCAGCCCTGGTCTCCACTATTGCCATTTACGATCTAACCATGCAGGGACAGATAATAATTAGTGAGACCTTTCTGACCTTTGAGATTTGGTTCACTGTGGCGGCCATCTATCTTGTTCTGACTGTTGTGCTGTCAACCATGGCTGATATCATGGCATACCGCTTGAAAATTGCCAGCTAACGTTGTGCCGGAGAATTGCATGCAGGGGAAGAAATTAGGCGATTACATCATTGAAGTGGACCGCATCCACAAGACATTCCCCGACGGGATTCAAGCTCTATATGACTTCTCCACCAGGATCAAGCGCAGCGAGGTTGTTGTAGTTATCGGCCCTTCCGGTGCTGGTAAATCTACGTTTCTCAGGTGTCTAAACGGCCTTGAAGATTTTGACAGAGGCACCATTACCATCGACGGTATACCTCTTGACGATAATAAGGAGAACCGGCTCGAGATCCGTAAAGAAGTAGGCATGGTGTTTCAATTATTCAACCTCTTCCCACATATGACTGTACTGGAAAACGTTAATCTGGCACAAATGCTTGTCAGGAAAAAGAACCATAACGAGGCTACCAAAGTGACCATGTCACTTCTGGAGAAGGTCGGCATTCCTGAAAAAGCCCAGAGCTATCCTAGCCAGCTCAGTGGCGGTCAGCAACAGCGCGTTGCCATTGCCAGAGCCTTGGCCATGGTACCTAAGGTGATGCTCTTCGACGAGGCAACAAGTGCTCTCGATCCGGAAATGATTGGCGAGGTCCTTGATGTCATGAAAACCCTTGCCCGGGAAGGAATGACCATGGTTGTGGTGACGCATGAAATGGGATTCGCCCGCGAAGTCGGTGATCGGGTAATATTTATGGATGAAGGACGGACTGTGGAAGAAGGATCAGTAGAACAAATCTTTTCCAATCCGCAGGAGGAAAGAACGAAGCAGTTTATTAGTCAAATCCTTTGAGGGCATAGGGCATGGGGTAACAGAGATTGCTTTCGTCTTCTCCATGCTCTATGAGAACAAAAAAGGGAGGAAAAAAATGAAGACTTGCCGGATACTCTTTCAAATTTTAATCATAATCTCCCTGATGTTTTTCATGGTGGCATCAGGTTCAGCAGGCAAACTCCAGAAGCAATTGGCAGCCGAAAGCACGATCGAGAAGATACTCGAGCGTGGGGTACTTCGTGTCGGTATGTCCACCTTCCTTCCATGGGCCATGAAGGACAAGACCGGTAGTTTTGTTGGCTTTGAAATCGACGTTGCCACCAGACTGGCAGAAGATACCGGGGTCAAAGTTCAGTTTGTCCCAACCAAATGGGATGGTATCATTCCGGCACTTCTTACCGGGAAGTTCGATGTCGTTATAGGTGGCATGACTATACGTTCTGATCGCAACCTCAAGGTCAACTTCACCATACCCTATGACTACAGTGGCCAGACTATTTGCGCCCACAAGAAATTGGCTGCCGGCTTCAAGGGGCCAGAAGATTTCAATCGACCTGACGTCACTGTGGGTGCCCGGCTCGGTTCCACATCCGTTCCTGCAATTAAAAGAATGATGCCCAAGGCAAAGCTCCGTCTTTTTTCTGAGGAACCCCAGCTTTATCAGGAACTGCTCAATGGCAATCTACATGCTGTTATCGCTTCCCTGCCAACGCCCGTCCACCAAGCCCTCAGATATCCGGACACGCTGTTTGCAATCACGGAACCGTTCTCGCGCGAGCTCATTGGCTTTGCTGTCCGCAAAGGTGACATTGACACCCTCAATTACTTTAACAGCTGGATTCGGACTGTTGAGGCGGAAGGCTGGCTACAAGAGCGGCACAATTACTGGTTTAACACCAGAGAGTGGGAGAGTCTTATTCAATAGGAAGAATGTAGATTGCGGATTTCGGATTGCGGATTGAAGTATGGAAATTACAAATCACAAAACCCAAATAACAAACAAATAACAATGACCGAAATTCAAAATTCCAAACCTTCATATCATATTAAAAAAAGAGAACCCCAAATATGTTTGGGTCATTGATTATTGGAATTTGAGATTTATTTGTAATTTGGTGCTTGAGATTTGGGATTTTGGTTTGAGTATTGCGGATTGTGGATTTTAGATTGCAGATTTGAGATTTCAGATCCCACATCTAAAATTTTAGGCATTTTAGACACTTTAGACATTTTAGACATTTTTGGCATTCTATACCATAGGGTGGGCATTGCCCAAGTGACTTGACTGTGTTGAAAAAGAAGAACACCAAGATAACTCCTCTTGACCTGATAGTCTCCGCTCTCCTCCTGGCTGCGGTAGTCTATTTGGGCTACCGGATCAGAGTGGGACTGAATTACAAATGGAATTGGCAAGCCATACCCCAGTATCTTTATCGTTACGACCAGGAGAGCGGCAAATGGGTAGCCAATCTAATCATGCAAGGGCTTTTCACTACTATTCGTCTAAGTATCTGGGGTACCATCCTGGCCACTATTCTGGGAACCATAATGGGCCTCTGCCGCATAAGCCAGGGTCTGTTCTATCGGTTGCTTGGACGTTCTTACGTCGAATTGATTCGCAACATGCCTCCTTTGGTTCTTATCTTTATCTTTTACTACTTCGTTAGCGGTCAAATAATGCCGGTATTGGGTTTGGATGAATTTATCTTGGCACAATCAGAGACCACACAGCGGCTTTGTGAACTCCTGTTTGCGCCACCATCATTTCTTTCGGCTTTTTTCTCTGCACTTGTTACTCTGGCGATCTTTGAGGGCGCATATATCGCCGAGATAGTCCGAGCTGGAATTCAGTCCATCGACAAGGAACAGTGGGAGGCTTCTCACGCGCTTGGTTTATCAAAATGGCAACAGATGCGCCACATCATCCTCCCACAGGCAGTACAACGAGTCCTTCCGCCCCTGGCAGGACAGTTCATATCCCTTATTAAGGATTCCTCTATCGTTTCACTTATTTCAATCCAAGAGTTGACTTTTCAGGGAATGGAATTGATGGCCGCAACTTATCTCACTTTCGAGATCTGGATTACTGTGACCCTACTATATCTGTTAATGACCTTCACCTGCTCTCTGGCCGTGCAGAGACTCGAAGTCCGAATGGCGAGAGGAAGGGCCTGGTAGACACAAGGCACAGGAAGACGACGCGGAGACATGGGGACGCGGCGAGATTGATGTGCAATGCGAAATGCCAGATGGCCAATATCATTTCACACCCGTCATTGCGCATTATTCATTGAGAGATGAGAATTGTAGGGGCTTCCATAATTCGATATAAAATGTTAAATGCGAAATGTGAGATGTGAAATGCGAAATGCGAAATTGCCAACGATTATGGTTCCCCTGTTAAGAATTATCGTTCCCGCCCTGTTTAGCCTTTCTCTGATGGCCTGCGCCACCGCTATCAAACCCAAACAGGTCTGGTACCAGCAAGACACCCTGGATTCAACCATGAAGACTGATTTGGCAGCATGTCAATCAGATACAACTGATCAGAAAATGATCGCTCACTGTATGCGAACGAGGGGCTATTTGCTCATCCCTCAACCGCAGGCGGAGCTATTGATAGTGAGATCGCTTCAGGAAGAAGGCTTAAACGATGATGAAATTGCCGCTCAACTCCAATGGAGTGAAAAGAAAGTTCGACGTTACCTTGACGAAGATTACGAATTGCCCCGGACAGCTTCCTTCGGACGGCAACCCATAGGAATATCCACGAGGATTGGCAAGCCGGCTGTAAAACCTCTGATAGCTGACCTAAAAGACAACGATCCGCTTGTCAGAAGTAACGCAGTGCAAGCGTTGGGCGCAATAAAGGACCCGCGCGCAGTGGAACCTTTGATTGCGGTATTGAATGATAAGGATCCACTCATTCAGAGACAGGCGGTGAAAGCACTTGGAAGGATTAATGACCTTCGAGCGCTGGAGCCCCTCATTGGGGTTTTGGAGGATAGAGAAAAGAAGCCACATGTTCGCATGAGTGCGGCTGAAGCCTTGGGCAGGATGGGTGACTCGAGTGCAGTGGAACCTCTCGTTGCTGCTCTCAATGATCAGCACTGGGATGTCCGAGGCCATGCCGCAGAGGCTCTGGGCAGGATCAGGGATCCGAGTGCAGTGGAACCCCTGATTACAGCCTTGAAGGATCAGGATGCAACGGTTAGAGGTAATGCGGTGGACGGGCTGGCTAAGATTAACGACCCGCGGGCCATAGAAGCACTATCGGCCGCGTTAACCGACAAAAGCAAAACAGTTCGAAAGAAAGCGGCTCGGGCATTGACAGTGATTGCTGGGGAAGACTTCTGGTAGCAATGAAAAGAGAAAGAGCAGTCATTTAACTGGGCCTGCTTTCATCCAAGTACTGCTCCCCTTTCGCGGCAATCTTGTATTCTGGAGGCCGGCCGACCTCAACAGCTATATTTATATATGCCTGCTCTTTGAGCACATCCAGATAAGGTTCCAATTTGGGTTCAACGATCCCCAGTAGATCCGACAAGTCTTCCAAAGGATAGCCTGTATCTCCCGCAGCGGCCAGAAGCTTGAGAACTCTTTTCTGCACACTCTCGGTCTCTTGCGGAGCTTCTTTCTTTTTACGACGGAGCCCTTTTACTTTCACCTTTTTACCGGGCGATGAGCGTGGTTTCTCCGGTTTTGGTTTCTGAGGCTCTGGTTTACTGGGCTCTGGTTTACCAGGCTCTGGTTTACTAGGCTCCTCTTTCTCTCTTATCTTTTCTTCAATCCTCTCATCGATTTTCTCTTCAAGCTCTTTAGCAATTACGGGTGCTGCTTCAGAAGCCTCAACTTCCTGCTCAGCAAATCCAGGTTCTCTTTTGAAATCATCGATTGCAATCGGTGCATCATCATGTTTACCTGTGTGGCTAAGCGATACCAAGGTAGCCCGCAACTCGGCTTTCATGGTGTCATAAGACAGACGCGGGAGCCGTCGGATACCAAAACGCTTTGCCAAATCTTCAAAAAGCTGCTCCATAAAATTATCATCATCAACCTCCAGCACCTCAAAAATGCGCAGGTGTGACGGCAGACCAATTTTGTTTAGCCCTGAATGGCAAAGGCAATTGATTGCCAGGCTCTTGGTCCAGGCACAGCCAAATTCGAAATGGATCCACGGTTGGCGAATTGATTTCGGGCTACAAAGGACCAAAAGAAGATCCGCACTTGTTAGCGCGCCATCAAGCTCCACGAGCCATTTGTCACCCACTCCACTATCGCCAGAATTGCTGCTTAGCAATACTTCAAATTGCCCAAGAAAGGTGGACTCGATAAAATCCTTTAGAAGTAAAGCTATTAAGGCTTCGTCAGAAATGTGACTAATCAATATTTTCAAGGCTGCACTCCTCCTTGACTCGCTACAACTAGCACGACTCGTGCCAAAACAGAACCAGAAAGAAAGCCTGGTTCTGCGAACATAGTAATGGGCCAGAGCTCACCTCAAGCACCAAACCGGGGCCCCGCCCAGAGGGTGGGGACTCCGAAGGAGAAATCTCAGGATTTTAGGTGTCAGATGTCAGGGAAACAAAAAAAAACCACGTCCAGAGGACATGGCTCTTGCGAATAAATGCGATCGTAGGATTCAGGATGCTATGAGACTCACTAGAGTTTCCAATTCATGAATGAGGAATTTCCCGCAAGGTCCAGGAAATCAAGGGATTGCGCGGAGGCGTACTTTTAAGGTACGCCAAACCAGAAATCCCGCAGATTGACGCAGAGATTGCGGAAAAGGGCCATTCATGGATGGAAACTAGCCTAATTTCTCACATATACCCTTGCCGTAATCTTGGCAGGCATGTAAGCCTTCGTTTCCATCGACAAGGTCTTCCTTTAAGTTAAAAGAACCCAAATTGGTCATGTCCATTTTAAATACATGTTCCATAGTGTCGAAAACCAATGCCGGTGCATCTCCGCTGTGGGTATATGAGCCAAACGCACCGCCTACCTTGCCCGCCAGGTTTGCCTTCTGTGCCAGGAACAGAAAAGTCTTCATTGTACCGATCATGTCTCTGTGGTACGTGGGCGAACCAAAGACATAGGCATCATAACCTGCCACTTCTTCCTCGTTCTTGAGCTGGGTGATCTTTTTGAGTTCCGGCTCGTGCCCTCCCATACGGACCCCTTCAGCTATGCCCTCAGCCATCTTCTCGGTCTTGCCTGTCCTACTGTCGTAGGCAATCAGCACCTTTTTCATCTTGAAACCTCCTTCAGGATTTTAGAGTTTAGATTTTATAGTTCAGGAAAAATTTGTAGTTTAAATCCGCAATCTGCAATACTAAATGCCTAAAATGCCTAAAATGTCTAAAATGCCCAAAATAGCTAATTCAGGGATTTAGGAATTAAAAGAATGAGAGCTTCCTAGATTACTTACTCAATTCCCTCTTCTACCTATTACAACAAATGACAGCGAAGCGTAGTGACCTAATGACGCCGCAGGCATATGACCAGTACCAGATCTACAATCTCAAATCACCTTAGTGCCTTGAGCTTATCGTGCCAGGCACATCGGTTACAATACGTCTCGGTCTCGCCTTGAACCTCCGGTATTTCGGATTCATCGGTGTCTGAGTTAAAGACGATCTTGCCATCCTTCAAGTCAAATTCGTACATTTCGTAGGGATCCCCAGGATCTTTAACATAAAAACTCTCTGATCCACACAGTGGACATTTTTCATCAGACATCTTTCCCTCCTTCGTCTGCCTTCCGGTATCTGTATGGATATTAGTAAATCATAATTGAAGCTCCCTGCAGCCCCGCTAAAGCGGGATCTCCGCTTCGCTCCGACAAGCTGCAGGGAATCTTCGAAATGTAAGGAAGTGATTCCATTTTATTGTAGTTCGCTCGCTAACCCCGTCCGCCTCAGGCGGACTACGGGGAATGCGCTCGCTTGAGCATTTTCGTACCAAACCAGTCAACAAGGATATATATCAAAATATCTATGTAATATTAATTATTTAACCAGCAATGTCAACCCGGCCCCATGAGCGGTCATGCCTGCTCAGTGAGACAGCTTTGAGACACTTCGCGCCCGAGTGATATCCATATCAGTTAACTTGTTGAAATTTAATATATTCAACTACAAGAATAGGTGCCAGTTCTGCCAAGTGTACCAAGTTTTTCAGTGAGACATAAATGTCTCATGAGACATCAGCGACGATTGCGGATTGCAGATCGAAAATCTGCAGAAAAGCTTGAGAAAACTTGTCGGAGAGAAGAACTGTCTTATCAGCGGTCACAGTCACGCCGGGGCGTGATGAATAATCCGGGCCAGGAAATGAGAGGCGAGGAAAAACAGGAGACAGAATCAACAGGTTGGAACCTGCGGTAATCTGTCTATTTTCCAATGGTAATACTCTCATCCTTGAACAAATCTTTCACTCCGGCTTCAGCCAGGGCTGGGTTTAGATATAGTTTGTATTTCTTTGCGCCCCTGGCATCAACAAATGTATTGTCAAAAGTCAAATCTGCCTTCTTGAGAAGTTTGATGCTGCTGTCCATCAGAATAAAGTGATAGTTCAAAGCCCCAAAGGTGAGAGCGGCTAAGATAACAGCTATGATCATAACTTTCTTCATAATGAACTCCCTTACTTCAGCTGCCACCATTAACCTGTGGATGGCTCCGGAGCGTTTCCCTCATAATCCTTTTTTAGTAAGGCCGTTAAACCTCGCCGGAAGATGGGTCCACCTTTTGTGATGATTGCGATACCAGGGTAACCGGGGCCGGTTTTGATAGTGCCAGGTCTTTCAGGGTGCTGCCCCGAAGTGCCCCTGCCATGGCTTGGTCGATGTGGTCAACGAGCTGGTCAACGGCAAGCTCCGCCGATTCACTCTGCGGCTTGAGATCAACTATTTCATTAGCCCCACGAACAGCATCCAGAACGTCTTTGAGCTCTGCAGTATCCAGGGGTCGGGCGGGCAGATAGGTTGGCGGCTCGTTCGCAGTCTGGCTCAAAAGACCGTACCCTTCCAAGGCCTCCATTATGGGCTCCAAAGCTTCCATGGGTACATTGAGACTTTGGGCGAATTCTTCCAAAGTCAGCGCGGGGAGGTTGTCGTAGTAGTTGTTCCCGACCAAGAACATAACCAATAGGGCTAGCTTCTCTTGCATGCGGTTACTGAGCCGCAGCTCACGCCGATAAGAAGTCACGGACTCGGGATGCTGGTGGTAGTAAGCGACGCTGGCTCCCACAAGAACAATAAGCCAACTCAAGTAGAGCCAGATCATGAACATGATAAGAATGGCGAAGCCTGAGTAGATTGCAGTGTACTTGGCGGACTTAACCACAAAGGAGGCAAATGCCCAGCCGCTGGTTTCCCACAGGACGCCCGCCACCAGTCCGCCAGTGAGGGCAGAGCGGAACCGCACCCTAGTATTGGGTACAAAGATGTAGACGAAGGTAAACGCGGCAATGACCAGAAGATAAGGAACCAGTTTAGTCGCCAGTTCCATGAGACTGCCAAAAACCTTTATGGCCACCATTTTCTGAACTACCGTTGTACTCATTACCGACGCCGTAATGCCGAGTGCTGAAAACACCAGTACAGGGCCAATTAGGATAACGCTCAGATAATCGCTGAACTTTTGTGACAGGGGGCGACTCCGATTCACGTGCCAGGTGTCGTTACAGGCTCGCTCGATCTTCTGGATCAACGAGATAACAGTGTAAATAAGAAGTGCAAAACCTATTGAGCCAAGGATCCCCGCTTTGACACTATCCACAAATCCGATTATGCGGGAAGTCACCTCGACCCCTCTCTCACCCAATGGCCTTAGAAAGTTAAGCAGAAGAGGCTCTATTTGATTGTGTACCCCGAATCCTTTCAGAACAGAGAAGCTGACTGCAAGCAGTGGCACCATGGCTAGTAGCGTTGTGTAGACCAGACTCATGGCTCTTAGAGTGAGTTGTCCTTCAAGCAGATCACGTATGACCACGTAGAACACCCGAAGCACCCTGATGAGCAAAGCCTTCCACCAGGGCAGAGAGGACAATTCCACCTCCCACACATTTTTTCTGAAGACCGTCTCCACTCTATTCTTTTTAGTCATGGCAACTAGTCAACACTCCCGACCATCTCGGATGACGTCCACAAATCCATATTGCTTTCACTGTTAACAGCTAAATATTATTCAATAATGATCACTATAACGAAAAATGTCAACAAAACAGTCCCTCTGCCTACCACGACACCTTGTTATGGGTTTTTAATGCAGCTTGGTGTTTGAAATTCAGCAGCATCTCGATCACTCGCCGCCGGCAGATCATCCCGACGAACCGCTATCTCACTGATATCACATATCATTTTAAGCCAATTCAAAGCTTTAACTTCCCTTTGTCAGTTGGCACCTTTATTGCGATGGTGTGTAGGAATCATCGGGGCGGAAACCAAGCAATCAAAAAAACAACCGAATTGGCGGGGATATTACAGCCATGAAACTAGCAACCCTGACAGGGTCCAACCGCAATCATTCATGGGCCAGAGCTTTGCTGGGAAGGACATGCAGTATCTGGTGGTGGACTCTAATTTCGCTAATTACCGTTTCCTGGGCAGTAACTACTCCAACTCACCTCTCTGCCGCCCAGCAATATTATTACATTCATACGGGTTCATTCAGGGCCAAGGAAAACGCTACCAAGGTCGCTCGAGATCTGCAACAGAAAGGCTATCCCTCGGTGGTTAGCGGCGAACGAGTACAAAACAAGGGATATTGGTATCGTATCTATGTCGGTCCAATCTCTTCCTTGCAGCAAGCCAAACTACAAAGCTCGGAATTGAAGAAAAAAGGGCTAACCAAGTACACGGCGATTTACAAAAAATCTCTTATCCAAGACGATTCAGAAAAAACGGTCAGGACTGCAAAAAAGGCGGCGCCGATAGCCACGGCTACGGCAGGCATAAAGCGCAGCCAGCCTTCTAAAACAGCACCGTCGGCTGGCAAGAAGCCTCCTACGATGCAGGCTAGTAAGCAGAGAGTGGAGGCTGCAAAAAAGGCTCCCCCCACTGTTTCCCTTACAGAAGAGCGCCCAAAGGAAAAATATCCTCCAGCCAAACCCGATGCCAAGATCAGTGAAAAACCATCCGAGGGGACATCTGAGTTGCAGCGGCGAGGATATGGCCGCAACATTTCCGCCGGCAAACTTTCCCTTTCCTTGCGGCAAACGTACCGGGAGGTCAATACTGAATTGACCGATCGCAATGTTCCTATTTCTAGTAGCGAGAAAAATGATTTCGATACCGATATGAACCTCACCATGTTGCGTGTGGGGTTCGGACTTACAGACTTTCTGGAGGTCTATGGGGAAATAGGAGCTTGCTACGACGATTTTGAAGACTTTAATCTGGCTTATGGGGGCGGAGCACGGCTGAATCTCTTCGAAGTAAAGACTGGCAGCCTAAGAGGATTGTACACTGCACTGCAGGCAGATTACCATAAAGGCAAGCTTGAGACTGATTACCAGTCCATTGCGGGCAACAGGTTTTCCAAAGACGCCGACTGGTGGGACTTTACCGGTAAAGGAGAGCTCGGCTTTACCCGGAATCGGTTTGCCGTTTATGTTGGGGGGACCTATTTCGTCTATCGTGAAGATACCGACCGTCAGGCGCCCTCAACTTCAGTCAAATTCGAAGATGACCTCGAAGAGGAAAATAATTTTGGTGCCTACGGTGGCCTCAGCCTTTCCCTAACTCCCGGTTTATTAGTAAACGTGGAGGGTCAGGTATTCACCCAGAGTAGCATTACAGGCGCAATTGAATATCGCTTCTAGCCCGGATATTTCACGAATAGCCTGCTGCGACCGCGGATATGATTGTCCTTCCGGGCGTCCTCGGGGGTCGGGCCCTGCGACGTACTGATCAAGTACGCCTCGGATCCAACCCCCTGCGGTTGCCCGGTGGCACATCCTTCTCCACGGCCTCGCAACGGCAATTCGTGAAATATCCGGGCTGGCCCCCGGGGAAACGGGACTTCCAATTTTCTCCAACAAGACCTTTCGACGAACTCAGGTCGAGTCGCTGCAGGGAATGATCACCTTAAATTGGATTGCTGTGGTTGAGTTCAAAACTATCGCCCTTCTGTAAATCAGCCGGGAAGACAAACTGTTCGAACTCAGGAGACCCGGTTTCGTCCATCTCTATTTGGATTGTATAACCTTGTTCGGGAACCAGCCAAAAAATTGTAAAAACCGGATTGTCCCTATCTACCACAACCCTCGTATATTCTTCATCACCTGCACTCAGATCACCACTTAGGTCTTTATCCACGAACAGTGAAACAGTCGCTTCTCCGGAGTCGTATTCTGCAAAAGTTTCGGCAGAAATTTCTCCATGAATGGTCGCTGCCGTCTCAGTTTGATTGATGTGGAGGACAGGTTTCAGTTGGTAAGAAGATGCCACCGCTGTCTG
>Ga0210140_1000056_pt1 | contig 19827 bp, 18 predicted proteins | sample China_Bullhead_C_3_FD_184858 | JGI IMG/M metagenome (GOLD analysis project Ga0210140, IMG submission 184858) | Wetland microbial communities from San Francisco Bay, California, USA, that impact long-term carbon sequestration -... | ecosystem: Environmental > Aquatic > Marine > Wetlands ...
TACCGGTAATAATGATAACCTTTGCCCGCGGTTGGCATTTCCGAGCAGCCCTGAGCACATCCATGCCCGTGGCACCCGCCATCATAAGATCAGTAATTACCAGGTCGAAGGATTTTTTCTCCACCAGCTCCAGGGCCTGGAGACTATCTCCGCAGGTAAAGACCCTGTACCCCGAAACTTGAAGCAACTTGGCTATCATCAATCGTAACAGCTTTTCGTCTTCGACGATAAGCACTTCTGGGGCTTTCATTGATGAAGTTACAGGGTTAGAACTGGGGGGAAGGCAGTCCGTGTACGCCATCGTTACACCTCCTACTAGCCCGGATATTTCATGAATTGCTGTCGCGAGACCACAAAGATGGGCGTGCCACCTGGCAACCGCAGGGTGTTGGATCCGAGGCGTACTTGAACAGTACGTCGCAGGGTCCAACACCCGAGGACGCCAGGAAGGACGGCCATATCCGTGGTCGCAGCAAGTAATTCATGAAATATCCGGGCTCATACCAGATCTGTCAGCAACAGTCGTGCCGGGAGGGAAGGATTGAAGATACTGACGAACTGCCAACAAAAAAATGAATGAAATACAAGGAGTTGCAAAGAGGAACGAAGAAGATGAAAACCGCTTGGGTGAAGCGTTGTTGGATTTATCGGTATCTACCAATACACTTCAGTACACAAGTGTAGCCCATCGATATCAAAATGGGTTGACGAACCTTTTCCTTGAGGTATAAGTTGTGCATGGTTTGTCGCTGAGGGTTATTCGGTCTGTTTCTCTATTTTTTTCCGATGGCTCAATGCGTATGAGAAGATGGTGATGAGAGAGGAGATTTTGTATGGACAAGAAAGAACTCGAACAGACGCTTGTGCTCATTAAACCGGATGCACTGAAGAATTCATTGACAGGATATGTGCTTTCTCAACTTTCCCAATTCCACACAGGCCTGCGCTTCGCTGGAGCCAAGATCGTTTGTGTCAGTAAGCTTCTTGCCGAGGAACATTATGCTGAACATCGAGGGAAAATATTTTTCCCTTCGCTTATAGACTACCTCATGGGACTCATCCATTATGCCGACGAAGCCTGGAAAAGAAGAGTCATCGCCTTTGTATATCACGGTCCTGGGGCAATTCAAAAAATTCGAGATATTGCAGGTCCGACAAACCCACACATTGCCCGAGAGCAAAGCCCAGGATGCATTCGAGCCCTGGGTACAGTAGTTCCCATCAAAGATGGTTCAGGAAATGTGGTGGGGGAGCGCATGGACAATCTCATCCACGCCTCCGCTACAAGTAGTGAAGCTGAACGAGAAATAAAGCTCTGGTGCAAGCCCAACGATATCCCGCCGCTGATGCATGACTACCCTATTGAGGTAAGCAAGGATCATTACTATTTCAAGGAAGGAAAACTGTATACCACATACGAGCCAGACAGCATTTGCCTTATAGCACCTGGTGATGTTGCCTGGAAGTCTGATATGGATACACTGCGTCTGTTATCCCAAGGTTTGCCTGCACCGGGTTCTCTTGAAGCAGTGGTCGCCAAGTATCTCATTAACGTGAAATAGGAGAGTCACTAGCCTGCATTATTCACGAATTTTGGGAAACGCCTATTCCTTCAGCTCCGCGTACTGTCGATACTAGATTCCGATATCCACTTTTATTTACTAACCACAGAGACACGGAGGAGTGCTTCGCACTCAAATTCGAAATACGAAACCCGAAGCACGAAACAAATACAAAATCCGAATTCTCAAATGTTCAAAACGTAACTTCTCGTAAAGATTTGTCTGGTGTTTTGGTCATTTGAAACTGGGGCCCCGTCCGAAGGGTGGGGAGTCCGGAGGACCAATTTTGGTAATTCGAATTTGTTTCGGATTTCGATATTCGGATTTCGGATTTAAACTTTCTCTGTGGTGAATCTTCAATCAGGCTTCCTACCAACGTCCTCTGCGGTGAACAACATTTCAGAATGAGCTCGAGTTGTCCCAACAATGGGTACACAATTTTTCTTTGGGCAGCCCGATCGCATCCACCAAATCATCCAGTTTCTGATACTGCAAAGTCGTCAATCGCAAACGTTGTCTAATTCTATCAACCATTTCCACATATTTTTTAGATCCAGGCGCATGATACTCGTCTAGATTTTCTTCTTCATCAACTTCAATTTCGTTTATTACGCTCCGCCCGGCAAGGTCCAATCTGGATCTAGATGTTGAGAAATTGAGAAATTCACATGGGAAGATCAAGGTCGGACATGCGGGTCGCATATGAACTTCACTTGCGCCGTAGTCAAACAATATCTGGATGTTATCCTTTAACTGAGTACCTCTTACGATTGAGTCTTCACAAAAGAGAATCCTTTTGCCCTCTATCATCGATCTGATAGGAATCAGCTTCATCTTGGCAACAAGGTCTCTTACCTCCTGGTTCTGGGGCATGAAGCTCCGCGGCCATGTGGGAGTATATTTCACAAATGGTCTCAGATAGGGGATTTTTCTCTCGTTGGCATAACCGATGGCGTGTCCAATTCCCGAATCCGGAATCCCCGCAACAAAATCAATTTCAACCTCATCATTCCTCGCAAGTGCAGCTCCACATCTATTACGGGCAAATTCTACGTTGATCCCTTCATATTGAGTGGCAGGGTAACCATAATAGACCCACAGAAAGGCGCAAATCTGCATTTTATCCCCTGGTTTGTTGCGCTGCTCATACCCGTCAGCCGTGAGAAAGATGGTCTCGCCGGGTCCGAGATGCTTCTCGACTTTATAGCCGAGGTTGGGAAAAGCGCATGATTCTGAGGCCACGGCAAAAGCCCCCTCTTTTTTGCCAATTACAACAGGGGTCCTTCCCAGCCTGTCTCTGGCTGCGTATATGCCTTGCTGGGTTAGCAGCAACATGGAGCATGAGCCTTGAATGGCTTCCTGAGCATTTCTTATTCCATCCTCAAGAGACTCTTCCTCGCAAATGAGCATGGACGCCAGCTCTGTCGGATTTATCACCCCTCCACTCGTTTCAGAAAAATGTTTTTTCTTCTTGAGCGCTCTTTGCTCAAGCTCTCCTGTGTTGTTAATCTTTCCAACAGTGACGATGGCGAATGTCCCCATATGCGAGCCGATGAGCAGCGGTTGCGGGTCATTGTCGCTGATAATGCCAATGCCGCTATTTCCACTGAATTTTGGCAGATCAGCTTCGAATTTAGACCTGAAGTAGTTGTTTTCGATGTTATGAATGGATCTGTTAAACCCGGTAGAGCTGTGTACCGCGAGGCCACCTCGTCTGGTTCCGAGGTGGGAATGGTAATCTGTTCCGTAAAACAAATCACTCACACAGTCATCCTTTGAGACAGTTCCAAATAGCCCACCCATGATCTACTCCTCGCTTAGGTTATGGTGAACCCGGATATTTCATGAATCACTTGCTGCGACCACGGATATGGTTGTCCTTCCTGGCGTCCTCGGGTGTTCCTTCGACAGGCTCAGGACAGGCTCCCCCTGCGACGTACCATTCACAGGTACGCCTCGGAACCAACACCCTGCGGTTGCCCGGTGGCACGCCCATCTTCGCGGTCTCGCGACAGCAATTCATGAAATATCCGGGTTAGAAGTTGCAGCCTGATAGACTTAGAGGCTGTGATGTTACTATGCGAAATGCGGGTCAATCTGCTTTGAGCCAGGCTAGCTGATGCCCGCATGATATTCTTGCAAGGATCTCACTGAATCCTTTCCTTGGCGGTAGGCGGCAATCCCCCTAGCCGCGGCAAGGGCAGCAGCGAGCGTGGTGATATGCGGCACCTTGTATTTAATAGCTGCCTTCCGGATGTAGGAATCATCGTATTTGCTCAGCTTGCCGCTGGGGGTGTTGATTACCAGATGAATCTCCTTATTCTTGATCCCATCCACTATGTTGGGGCGCCCCTCATGCATCTTTAAAATGAGCTCAGATTGGATATCGTGCTCCGACAGAAATGTGTGGGTTCCTATTGTAGATTTGATCTTGAAGCCTAGATTGTCAAACTCCCGGGCAACCTCTAATACAGCCGGTCGATCTTTTTCAGACACAGTGATCAGAACGCTTCCCTCCGAAGGTAAAAGTTGCTGGGCGCCCTCTTGGGCCTTGTAAAAAGCGAGACCGAAAGAGTCGGCCATGCCGAGAACCTCCCCGGTTGATCTCATCTCCGGCCCCAGAAGTGGGTCAACCTCGGGAAACATGTTAAAGGGGAAAACCGCCTCTTTGACACCAAAGTGCGGAATTGACTGGCGCTTGAGATCGAGGTCGGCAAGCCTTTTTCCGACCATGACCTGGGTGGCAATTCGAGCCATCGAGATGTTGCAAACTTTTGATACCAGGGGTACGGTTCTCGAGGCACGAGGGTTGGCCTCAAGAATGTAAACGGTATCATCGGCTATGGCATACTGGATGTTCATCAGGCCTACCACATTGAGCTCCACCGCAATCCTTCTGGTATATTCGTAGATGGTGTCTAGGTGCTTGGCGGGGATGCTGATGGGTGGGATTACACAGGCTGAGTCGCCTGAATGGATGCCGGCCAGTTCTATGTGTTCCATAACTGCCGGAACAAAGGCTTCGGTGCCGTCGGCAATGGCGTCCGCTTCGGCCTCAATGGCATTTTCCAGAAACTTGTCGATCAGAATGGGGCGTTCAGGTGCAACATCCACTGCCACAGAAACATAACGCTTGAGCATCTCCTCATCGTGGACCACCTCCATAGCCCGTCCGCCCAATACGTATGATGGCCGCACCATCAGCGGATAACCGATTTCCTCCGCAACCTGGAGGGCCTCCTCCAAGGTGCTGGCCATTCCAGACGCTGGCTGCGGAATGCCCAGCTTGCGCATCATCTGACGAAAACGATCCCGGTCCTCAGCCAGGTCAATGGTCTCCGGGGTGGTACCGATGATCCGCACCCCCGCCTGGGCCAGTTCATTGGCTATGTTGAGCGGGGTCTGACCGCCAAATTGTACGATAACGCCTTCCGGCTTTTCCTTCTCGTAGATACTCAACACATCTTCCACTGTGAGAGGTTCAAAATAGAGCTTGTCTGAGGTGTCGTAATCGGTAGAAACCGTCTCTGGATTACAGTTGACCATGATGGATTCATAGCCCTCATCCCGCAAGGCAAAGGCGGCGTGGACGCAGCAGTAGTCGAACTCAATGCCCTGACCGATACGGTTTGGGCCCCCTCCCAGAACCATGACCTTGGGCCTTTCGCTCCGTCCAACCTTGTCGGGAGCGTTATAAGTGGAGAAATAGTAGGCCGCATCCTCCACCCCGCTCACAGGCACAGGCTCCCAGCCTTGCACCACCCCCAATGCGGTGCGCCGCACCCTAATCTCAGTTTCGGGAATTTCTAGAATTTGCCCCAGGTAGCGATCCGAGAATCCGTCTTTCTTCGCTTGCACCAGCAGCTGGTCAGGCAATTCCTTACCCTTGTACTGGAGAATCTGCTCTTCTAGGTCAACAAGTTCTTTCATCTGTTCAATGAACCAGGGCTTGATGTGCGTCTTCGCATAGAGATCATCTATAGTTGCACCCTTGCGCAACGCTTCGTACATAACAAATTGTCGCTCGCTCGAGGGCTCAGCCAGTAGTTCCATCAATTCAGCCAGGGACCGCTCATGGAAATCTTTGGCAAAACCAAGTCCATATCGGCCGTTCTCCAGGGAGCGGATGGACTTCTGGCAGGCTTCTTTGTAATTCTTGCCTATACTCATCACCTCGCCCACAGCGCGCATCTGGGTGCCGAGCTTATCCTCGGCTCCCTCGAACTTCTCGAAGGCCCAGCGGGCAAACTTCACCACAACGTAATCACCGGACGGTGTGTACTTCTCAAGGGTTCCATCTCTCCAGTAGGGGATCTCATCCATGGTCATTCCGCCCGCCAACATGGAAGAGATGAGAGCAATGGGGAACCCGGTGGCCTTGGACGCTAGGGCGGAAGAACGTGAAGTTCTAGGATTAATCTCGATCACCACCACCCTGCCGGTCTTGGGATCATGGGCAAACTGAATGTTGGTGCCACCAATTACCTTGATGGCCTCGACAATGTCATAGGAATATTTTTGTAGCCGCTCTTGCAGTTGAGGATCTATGGTGAGCATGGGAGCGGTGCAATATGAATCCCCGGTATGTACTCCCATGGCATCAACATTTTCGATAAAGCAGACGGTAATCATCTGATTCTTGGCATCGCGCACCACTTCAAGCTCCAGCTCCTCCCAGCCAAGAACCGACTCCTCCACCAGCACCTGGCCCACGAGACTAGCCGCCAGGCCTCGGCTGACAACGGTGCGCAATTCCTCGACGTTGTATACATGGCCGCCCCCCCAGCCACCCATGGTATAAGCAGGGCGCAGAACCACCGGATAACCAAGATCATCAGCAATTCTCTCAGCCTCTTCCACAGTGAAAGCTGGGGCGCTGTTAGGCATCTCGAGGCCAAGTTTATTCATGGTATCCTTGAAGGCAATTCTATCCTCACCACGCTCGATGGCATCCACCTGAACCCCGATAATTTTGACACCGTATTCTTCAAGCACCCCTGCCCGCGCCAGTTCCGAAGACAGATTCAGTCCAGACTGGCCACCTAGGTTGGGCAACAGAGCATCAGGGCGTTCCTTCTTTATTATTTCTTTCATTCTCTTGAAATTGAGCGGCTCGATATAGGTAACGTTCGCCATACCCGGATCGGTCATGATGGTCGCGGGGTTGGAATTCACCAGCACAATCTCATAACCCAGCTGGCTCAGCGCTTTGCAGGCCTGGGTGCCGGAATAGTCAAATTCACAAGCCTGGCCGATGACTATAGGACCGGACCCGATAATCATAACTTTCTTGATGTCATCCCGCCTTGGCATACTAGTCTCCTCTTATTGCGAGCTGCGATTTCTGGCTTAGGAAGGTGGAAATATGGAGTAGTTTGAGGTTCGATGGAATATTAGGAGAACAACCTTTGTGTGTCAAGCTAAAAGGATTAGAATAGCCGTGAGGGGTACTAATAGACACCTATGAAACCCAGGGATTTTAGATTTTAGAATGCAGATTTTAGATTTAAAAGCTCAATACCTTCCGGTAAGGAATGCACACACCTCAATCTTCAATCATAAATCTTACAGAGACTGGCCCGGAGGACTAAATAAAAAAACCATCTTACGATGGCTTGTTTTCTCTTTGGTGCCGAAGGCCGGACTCGAACCGGCACGGGTCTCCCCACCACCCCCTCAAGATGGCGTGTCTACCAGTTTCCACCACTTCGGCAAGGTTGTGGCTTACTCTGTCTTCTCTTCACCAGCAACCGGAGTGGTCTGCTGTTTCTCCGGCGTCGGTACGTCCGCCGATGGCTCGGCTTGCGTGTTCTTCTCAGCTTCGAGAGGTTGGATTGGCGTCACACCTTCAGTCGTGGCCGGTGCCGTGACCGCAGGCTTGACCCCACTCATTACAGACTCTTTGGGAACCCTGCTGGACCGGCTAGCCAGAACAAGCGAGGTAATCATGAAAACAATTGCGACAGCTGCGGTCAGTTTGCCGAAAAAGGTACTGCCGCCAGTTGAGCCGAACAGGGTTTGCGAAGAACTGCCGAAAACCGCCCCAATCTCCGATCCTTTGCCTGTCTGCAATAGTACAATCATGATCAGGGTAATACAAATGACGAGATGTAAGACAATAAGTGCTGTCTGCATTGGGCTAAAACTTCCCTCTATTTATGATTTAACTTTAAATATATAGCCTATTTATCCTTCAAAATCAACAATCCTGATAAAAGAAGCACCCTTCAGACTTGCTCCCCCTACCAGGGCGCCGTCTATATCAGACTGCGCCATCAATTCATCCACGTTCTCCGGTTTGACGCTGCCACCATACAGGATACGTATATCGTTTGCAACCGTATTGTTAAAGCGCTCTGCCAGGTTCTCACGTAGAAAAGCATGGGCCTCCTGGGCCTGCTCGGGCGTAGCCGTGTGACCGGTACCAATGGCCCACACCGGCTCGTAGGCCAAGACCAACCGGCCAGCTTGCTCTTCTCCCAAACCCTCGAGACCGCCTTTGAGCTGCTCGGCCAAAACATCCAGTGTCTTTCCGGCCTGTTTCTCCTCCAGAGTCTCACCAATACAGAGGATAACCGCGAGATCGATGGCCAACAGCGCCAGAGCCCTGCGATTTACACTCTCATTGGTTTCGCCGAAGTACTGGCGCCGCTCTGAGTGTCCAACTATGCCGTAATGGCAACCCAGATCGCGCAGCATTGGGGGCGAGATCTCTCCGGTATAAGCCCCCTGGTTCTCCCAGTAACAGTTCTGCGCCGAAAGCCGAATGGGGCTCCCTGCCAGGGCGGAGGCCACCGCAGCAATGGCCGTAAAAGGAGGCGCCACCACCACCTCGCGGTCATCAAAACGCGAGATCCCGGTCTTGAGCTCTTCCGCCAGAGCCACACTTTCGGCTATGGTAAAATGCATTTTCCAGTTTCCTGCCATGAGGGGCATACGCGCGTTCATACTTTCATTCCTCCTCTGGATTGCTTGTGGTCATTTGGCTTCGCCGTCATTGGGTCATTTGGGCTTACGCCCGTCATTAGGTCGTCAAGACAGCATAATGACATATAATTGTAGATGTCAGCGTAGCGTAACCTGATGACAACAAATGACGCCGAAGGCATTGTGACAGCGTAGCGTACTGACGGCCACCTTTAGTGGCCAAGTGACAATAAATGACAACATACGTAGCACAATGACTTTAGAACCCACGACTCCATGCCCCGTGCTCTATGCTCCATGCTTTTTTAGCAACGTACGACGGACCACGGACAACGGACTACAACCTCTCCCCCATATACACAGCCAGATCAACCAACCGGCTGGCGTAACCGAATTCGTTGTCATACCAGCTCAGAACTTTCACCAGTCGACCATCTACAACACTTGTCAGGGCCGCATCCACCGCAGAAGAGTAAGTACTGGTGTTAAAATCCATCGAAACCAGAGGCTCGGTGATGTAGGCGAGGATGCCCTTCAGTCGGCCGGTGGCCTCCTGTTCCAAAGCCTTGTTCACCTCTTCCTTGGTAACCTCCCGGCTCACGCGCCCCACAAAGTCAACCACGGAAACATTGGGGGTGGGAACGCGGATGGCCATGCCATCGAGTTTGCCTTTCAGCTCGGGGATAACCAGAGTCACTGCCACTGCGGCACCAGTGGTGGTCGGAACCATGGAAAGAGCCGCAGCCCGTCCCCGGCGCCGATCCTTATGCAACCCATCCAGAAGATTCTGGCCCATGGTGTAGGCGTGGATGGTAGTCATCAGGCCGTGTTCAATGCCAAAAGAGTCGTGAAGAATCCTGACCACAGGCGCCAGACAGTTCGTAGTGCAGGACGCATTGGAAACAATGTCGTGATTGGCGGGATCATAGGTGTCCTCATTGACTCCCAAGACAAAGGTTGCGTCGGCGTTTTTTCCTGGTGCGCTGATGATCACCTTCCGAGCCCCAGCTTTCAAATGATTCGCAGCAGCCTCTCTATCCCTAAAGAGTCCGGTACACTCCAAAACTATATCCGCACCCAAGTCCTTCCACTTCAGCTCGTCAACACTCCTAATCTGGGTGCAGTGGACTTCCTTGCCCCCTATAATGAGATTACCATCCCGGACCTCCACCGGTGTGTCAAAACGACCATGAACCGAGTCATAGCGGAGTAGATGAGCCAACTCCTCCGGATCACTTAGATCGTTGATGCCCACTACTTCAACGTCTATTCCGCGCCCGATAATGCTTCTCATCACCATCCGACCAATACGACCAAAACCGTTGATTCCAACCTTGACAGCCATATTCATATCCTCCCTCATAAATTACTGTTGTTCCGACCAAGTCTAAATGATCTTTATTTTCTCAACCCTAAGGTTGCAAACCTACACCCGCTGCAGTCTTCAGGTTCAAGTTAAACTTCATAACCAAGGCGTCTTCCCTGGATTCGGAATAGTAACGAGGTCTCTTGTGCACAGCCACAAAACCGAGTCTTTCGTATAAAGCCCGCGCCGCTTTGTTGGACCGACCCACTTCCAGCACCGCGAACTGCGCTCCCGACGCATGGCCCAGTTGAAAAGCGTGCAATAGTAATTGCCACCCGATGGAGCGCCGCCGGTACTCCGGATGCACTGCCAAATTCGTTATCTGGAGTTCATCAGCCACCAACCAAAAACAAATGTAGCCCAGCACTGGACCGATGTGGTCTCCTCCCTTTATGCGGACCACTCTCAGGCCACCGTAGGATTTCCCCAGCTCCGCCTCAAAAGAGGCTTTACTCCAGGGACTCCTAAAACTCGCCCGTTCTATGGCCAGCACTTGGGCAAGATCAGCCAGTCTCATGGGTTCAACACTGAACTGCTCACCAATATCATCCTCAAGCCGGAAATCTAAGCCGCGGATAGCTGAATGAATATCCTCGGCTGACCTTCCCATCTGGCTCTCTGCTGTCTGGTGGTCACGCACGAGATTCTACTCCACTACTTCTTGATCCAAAATCTCACTGGCCAATGAAATACTTCGCCGCCCATATTCTTTAATGCTTCTAGCCAAGGCATCCACCGTATTGTCTTGGCGCGAATGTGCCAGCTTGAGAAGCATGGGTAGATTCACGCCAGTAACGACCTCGACTCCCTCCTGATTGAGAAAACTGAGACTCAAATTAGAGGGAGTGCCGCCGAACATATCGGTAAGCACAATCACTCCATCCCCTTCGTCTACCTCATCCATTGCCTTGTGAATTTGCTGGCGCAGCGCGTCCACCGGTAAATTTGGGTCGAGTGATAGTCCTATGCAATTGTCCATCTTATCCACAATCAGCTCAGCGGTGGCAATGAACTCTTGTGCCAACCGCCCATGAGTAACCACCAATATACCCACCATCAATCTACTCCTAGTTAGCCAGACTGCTCATCCCTGCCCACTGAACCTTAAAGCAAAGGAGGCCACGGTGCTTGCCAAATTCGAAATTCTAAATCCGAAGCACGAAACAAATCCGAAATACGAATGTTCAAATGTCCAGAACAATACTGGCTATCATTTGAGATACAAAGGTTTCGGTCATTTTAATTTTGGTAATTTGAAAATTGTTTCGAAACTGGGGCCCCGCCCGCAGGGTGGGGAGTCCGTAGGACCAATTTCGATATTCGGATTTCGAATTAATTCTATACTCTGTTCTCTGTGGTCAATTCCTTTTCGCCTGGATTGTCGATGCTTCTAATCCACCTCAATGTCCCGGTGGCCTGCGGTTACCGGATATCCCAGGCCGGCCAATTGCTCTTTCAATTGTTCTGTGATCACTACAGATCGATGTTTTCCCCCTGTACATCCCACAGCGATGGTCAGATAGTTTTTACCTTCATCACGATAACGAGGCAAGAGATAGTTTATCAACTCGGTAAACTTCTCCAGAAAAAGTTCGGTCTGTTCCTGTTGCATAACAAAGCGAATTACCGGCTCCTGGGTACCGTTCAGGTCTCTAAGCTCCTTGACAAAGAAAGGATTGGGCAGAAATCTTACATCCATAATGATGTCTGCCTCCATCGGTACACCGTATTTGAACCCGAAAGATAAAACATTTACATGGAGTGTATCCTGTGCAGGGTAAACCGTGTAGAGCCGGGAGATCATCCGCTTTAACTCGTGTACATTGAGATTGGACGTATCGATAACCCGGGTTGCCATTCCTTTGAGATCTTTCAAGCTTTGCCGCTCGGCTTTGATTCTATCCAGAACAGTGCCCTCTCCTACCAGAGGATGTTTGCGGCGCGTCTGACTGAAGCGGCGCTGTAGGTCCTCGTCGGTTGCCTCCAGGAAGACGATCTCCAGATCGGTGCCACCCTGCCGCAGCTCGCTGAAGATTCTTGGATAGCTTTCGAGAAAGCTCCGCTCACGAATATCCATACCCAAGGCTATATGCCAGAGATCATCGGAGGATTCCTGCCGCAGTTTGAGAAAATGCGGCAGCAATGCAACCGGCAGATTGTCAACACAGAAATAGTCAATATCTTCAAATGCCTTTATGGCTGTACTCTTACCAGATCCAGAAAGTCCTGTGACCACAACGACTCGCAACCCCCTATGATCATTCGTTCTTACTGAATCAGTCACGGTCACCTCCAAACGGGCTGTTCCCTGACAGCAATACTACTCGGAATAGTGGATGTTGGAGTACTGGAGCCCTAGCGATGGCGGATCTTCGATTTCGGATTTCGGATTGAAAATAATAAAATGAAAACTCGAAATTAACTTAGAATTCCACAATCCGCATTCCCAAATCCGCAATGGTATGGCTTCATTCCAACGGTCCTCTTGGTGCACTTTGTGGTAGAAAGAATACCCGTATGTTATGGAAGGCGTATATTATTCGATTAGATGCTCAAAATGGCGAGAAAAGTCAGTAAGCAGCTTACAAAATTGGCCTGAGATACGTTCGGTCAGAACTCTTTGTCTTCTTCCTGGATTACTTGGAAGAGTTCTTCTTCGGTCCCGGCCTCCAAGAGCCTCTGGCGAAAGTGGGAACTCTTGAGCAACCTGGATATCTTAGCCAGAGCACGCAGATGAATGCCGGCGGAGTTTTCCGGAGCTATGAGCAAGAAAAAGAGGTGCGTTGGTCTGCCGTCCATGGAATCAAACTCGATTCCCTGACTACTGCGTCCGAACGACAGGACCAGTTCATCAAGATCCTTAACCTTGCCGTGAGGTATGGCTATACCATCACCAATGCCGGTACTGCCCAGCCGTTCTCGCTCAAGCAGTACCTCCACGAGAGCTTCTTTGTCCAAGTTAGCCTTGAAATTCAGCAAGGCTCCGGTGAGCTCCTCCAGAACCTCTCTCTTGGTCCTGGAACGAAGTTCTGGAATGATGCATTCCTTATCCAGGATGTCCAGTATCTTCATGTATGCTCTCAGCGCACCTCTTGCCTATGGCAACGAGATCTCTCGCATCTACCCTGACGGGCCCGAACCTTTTATCTGTTCTCGGGCTCTATGAGACCGTAATTGCCATCCCTACGTCGATAGATGACGTTGATGTTCCGGGTCCTGGCATTAGTGAAGACCAGAAATTCGCTGTTGGCAAGATCCAACTGCATCACTGCTTCATCTATATCCATAGGCTTGGCATTGATCTGCTTTGTCTTGATGACTTCTGGTCCCCGGTCTTCCTCAAAACTCTCGCCAGCCAAGATGTTCATCTTCATCACCAACGGTTTTGTGCCGCCATCGCTTTTCCGCTTCTTGAGTTTCTCCCTGTATTTCTTGATCTGAGCTTCAACTTTATCTACCACCATGTCGATGGCCGAGTACATATCTCCGGTTTCTTCTTGACCATTAATCCGGAGGCCATTGGCATTGATGCTTACCTCGGCGATATGCCTGAACTTTTCCACTGAAAGTACCACATGGGCCTCAATGGGATCTTCAACGTATTTCTTAATACGATGGAGTTTCTCTTGGGCGTAATTTCGCAACGTGTCAGATGCATCAATCTTTCTGAAGGTAACCGAAACCTGCATCTACATCCTCCATTCCTTATTACATTGTAGACGTCATTTCCATTCATTAAGCCAGTTTATCTACAATGTCACTGTTGGATAAATCCGAAATCCGAAGTACGAAACAATTTCGAAATTGTAATTTGGTGCTATTTTCTTTTCCGCCTCTTGGTTCCCCACACAGGCTCTTTTCGTAGATTTGAAGGTAATATACCCAGCAGCTCCCGATACTTGGCCACGGTTCTGCGGGCAATGTCGATGTTCTCCTCGCGCAGCTTTTCAACGACGGCTTTGTCACTATAAGGTTTCTGACTGTCTTCATTGGACACAAGCTGCCGGATGCGCTCCTTCACGCTTTCCGACGCTACAGAACCACCGCTAAAACTACTTATTGAGGAGTTGAAGAAATACTTGAGTTCAAAAACCCCCCGGGGTGTATGCATGTACTTGTTTGTGGTCACCCGGCTAATTGTGGACTCGTGCATGCTGAGATCTTCTGCCACATCGCGTAAAACGAGAGGCTTGAGATGAGCAATGCCCTTTTCAAAAAATCCGCGTTGAAACTTGATGATACTCTCAGCCACTCGGTAGATGGTACGCTGCCTCTGATGAATGCTCTTGATGAGCCAGGCGGCAGAGCGCAATTTGCCTTGAATGTATTCGCGTGCCTGCTCTGTAACATTACCATCCTTGCTCAGGGCCTCGCGGTAAAAGGGGCTTATCCGCAGCTTCGGCATGCCGTCTTCGTTCAAAAGGATGACAAATTCATCTTCCACTTTGTACACGAAAATGTCGGGACTAATATATTGGATTTCCTCCTCATCATACTGCCTGCCGGGTTTGGGATCCAGCCCTGTTATAATGTCAATGGCCTCGCGTATCTCCTCCGGGTTCCTGCCGGTGGCCTTAACAATGGCGTGGTAGTTCCTATTTTCCAAGTCGCGCAAGTGATTCGTAATTATGTTAACCACCAGGTCATCTTCAAGCTGCAGACTTCTTGCTTGAATCAGCAAACATTCTTGTAGGTCCCTGGCTGCCACCCCCAGTGGATCAAATCCATGAACATGGTGAAGCACCTCTTCCACCAAAGGTTCGTCACATTCTGCCATCTCAGCTATCTCGGCTGCGGTGGCCTTCAAGTAACCATCCCGGCCCAGATTACCAAGGATCATGGTGCCCACTTCTTTCTGGGTTTCATTCAGGTTTGACATATGTAATTGCCACTGTAGATGGGCATCTAGTGACGGCTTTTGGACAAGGCGACTTTCGATCGCCGGCAATTCTCTCCGTTCTTCACGCTCCATGCGCACCTTGCTGCCGGAACTGTAGTCTCCCAGGTAATTCTCCCAGTCAAAATCTTCTTTGGCTTTCTCATCAATAGTTACCTCAGTTACCTCAGAGACACTGGCCTCTCGGTTGACCGGTTGTTCTTCTTCAGCTCGACCTTCTTGCTCCGGCTCAACATCCTGGCTTTCCTCTAAGAGAGGATTGTCCTGGAGCTCCTCGCTTATGGTCTCCAGCAGTTCCAGGCGGGACAGCTGCAACAGTTTAATGGCCTGCTGCAGTTGTGGAGTCATGATCAACTGCTGCGCGAGTTTCAGGTGCTGTCTAAGTTCTATCGCCATTTCCACTCAGCATTGTTAGAGGGTAAACTCTTCTCCCAAATAGATGCGACGGGCACTCGGGCTCGAGGCAATATGGGCAGGATCTCCTTCTTCCAAAACAGCGCCTTCGTTCATGATATACGCACGGTCACAGACTTTGAGAGTCTCCCGCACGTTGTGGTCTGATATGAGAATGCCTATACCCTTTTCCCTTAACTGAGCGATGATTGCCTGAATATCACTAACAGCCAAAGGATCAATACCAGCAAAAGGCTCATCCAGCAGCAGAAAACTGGGACTAGTCACGAGAGCCCTGGTGATCTCCACCCGTCTCCTTTCGCCTCCTGAAAGAGCATATCCCTTGTTGCGAGCCAAATGTCCAACATTCAGCTCATCTAAGAGTTCTGCAAGTCGCTGTCGTCTTTTCTCCCGGCTCAAATCCATGGTCTCAAGGATTGCCATGATGTTTTCTTGCACCGTCAATTTTCTGAAAATGGACGGTTCTTGTGGAAGATAGGTGATACCCCCCCGAGCCCGGAGGTACATTGGTTGTGAAGTTATGTCTTTACCATCCAGAAAAATCCCACCTTCGTCTGGACGAATCAAGCCCACGATCATATAGAAGGTAGTGGTCTTTCCTGCACCGTTGGGGCCGAGAAGTCCTATTATTTCGCCGCGCTTAACGGTCAGGCTTATATTGTTCACCACTCGGCGGCGGCGGTAGATCTTCACCAGGTCGGTGGCAACCAGGTTACCCGCCTGTGTCGCTGCCTCTTCCTGGCTTTCCCTCTCCCGTAACGCTGGCTCTGTCAACAGGACCTCCGCTCGCAGATCTGTAAATGGTCGCCTCCACAGGCCCGGATGGGCCTCCCTCGACGATACTCTTTTCGCTGTCCAGAAAAAGGGTGATTTTATCTCCCTGAATAAAGTTCTTATCTTGCTGGACCTTGGGATCACCAGTGAGAACGACTTTGTTTTCCTCGCTAAAGTAAACGGCGCGTTCTCCAGTTGCTACTACATTTTTCTGAGTAATGCGAACGCTGCCCTCAACCGTTATCCTATCAATTTTCGCGCCCAAGCCTTCATCATTCGACTCTGGATTTTCACCTTCCAGGTAGAAAATGGTCATCCGATCGCCCAAGATGGTAAGCTCTCCCTGCTTGGCTACCACATGGCCAATGAAAATTACCTGCCGTTGTTGTTCATATGCTTCAAGCCGGTCACTTACTATACGAACGACGTCATCTTTCGTTTGGGGCGCAGCCTCTGCCCTGAACAGCCAACTAAACAGAAGCGCCACCATAGCCAGACTAACCACAAGATAGATGCGGCCTGGCCACTTTCTATAGACCAGCGTATTCACCTATTAATCCTGTCCCGGGCACCTATGAAACTCCCTGTCGTTTTCCCCCGAAGGACACTATTTCTTCCAAGGTGGTTTCAATGTGACTCAGGACACTCAGTGTCCGCTTCGCTATCTCAAGCCGCATACCCTGGCCTTTCAGAATGATGCCCTCTCCTTCAAGTAAGATTGGTAATCCCGTATGAATCAATTCCTTGTCTCTATTGTAAAGCAACCGCTCCGTTGACAGTTTGTACCTTTCGCCGTAACTCACTTTGACGTTACCACTGATCTCCATATTCTGGGTATCGTTGTGCAGAACTCCTGTATCCCCGGTAAGGAGAACCTGACCGCCATTTTTCAGAAAGAATATTGTCTTTACCTGGTCGAGTACGGTCTCCTGCCTATCTTCAAAATATGTTGCTGTGGCCGCCCATACAGTCCAGCGGGCAGTCCCTTCTTTGACATCACGATATTCGAAATTGTTTAGGCTTAAACTGCCGTCATTGCTGGCTGCCTTGGTCACCAGGGCCGGTAGGATGTGTTTCGCCGAGCGCACTTTAAGGCCGACGAAAACTGCTAGTACCGCACCGGCCATAGCCAAGAAAAGGAGCCACCGAACAAAACGGATACGCTGCCAAAATTGCTGCTGCATGAATCCTCAGCGCCAGCCTGGCAATACTCTTTTATGCCGAGTATGCAACTTCCAGGCCCATCCCCTTTGATGAGCTGGATTGTTCTTCACCTATACCATAAGCTCTCACATACTGTAAAGCCCGTTTTCATAGAATCACAAACAATTATATCAATAATTTCAATATATTATATTATTATCCAAAACTCAAAAATAGAGAGAGCCTCCACTTTCATTTTGTACTAGTAAAGAATCCGGGCCCATCGAAGATCCCGCTATGCGGGGAAGGACCCGGCTTTGGGCTGCCCCAAAGGGAACGGCTCAAGGCTCAAGGTACAGGGCACAAGGAAAAACAATAAATTAAGACTTATTCTCTCCTTATGCCTTGCGCCTTACGCCTTGTGCCTCAAACCTCTTCTACCGACAAAGCCATTGAACTCTGACCCCCGCAATGCGGGATCGTGGACTGGCCCTGAGGACCAGGTTTGCTACTTTGAATCTATTATAATCCCTAAATTACCCAATTTTCCAATTCTTTGAGATCTTTGTTTCCTCTTGCAGAGTTCCCGAGCTCAAACTCTGTTTCCTACCCACCACTATCACCAAAGTATGGCGCAGTAACTTCCTCCCACTTTCCCTGGGCCTGGAGCAAAAAGTCGCACACTTCACGCACTGCCCCTTTACCGCCTTTACTAATGGTACAAGCGTGACAATAATCGCGGATGTGGACGGTAGCGTCAGCCACCGCTACCGCCAAGCCCGCTCGCCTCAGAACCGGAACGTCCACGAGATCATCAGCAACGTAGGCAACATTTTGGTCATCAAGCCTTCTCTGTTGCAGCATCTTCTCATAGTCAATCAGCTTGTTCCTGCTTCCTTGAACCACCAACTCGATCCCTAAGTTTTTGGCGCGATCGGCTACCACCTGCGAACTTCTACCTGTGAGCAAAGCCACCTCAATTCCCGCCCGTTGTACCAACCGAATGCCGTGGCCGTCGTGGACGTGGAACACTTTGCTTTCTTGGCCGTCAGCGTGCAAGATGAGGCCGCCGTCGGTAAGCACTCCGTCCACATCAAGGATCAGCAGTCTAATCCGAGCTGCCCTTTCTTTGACTTCTGCCTCGCTCCGGTGATACTTCACAGCGACCTTTCCTCTCTCTCGCCGACGAAAGGCTGTACAGTGGCATGGATTTTCAGCAGGATCTCTACAAGATCGTCCATTTCAGCTATGGGGATAGAGTTGGGACCGTCACAGCGTGCCTGCTCCGGATTGTGATGCACCTCCAAAAATACCCCGTCCACCCCGGCGGCCACGGCTGCCCGGGCCAGTGGGCCCACAAATCGACGATCACCCCCAGAACGGTCTCCGGATCCTCCAGGAAGCTGAACGCTGTGGGTGGCATCAAAAACAATCAGGCCATGCTGCCTCATGAGGTGAAGAGAGCGCATATCCACTACCAAGTTATTGTAGCCAAAGGTAGTGCCCCTCTCAGTGAGCAAAATCTGTTGGTTGCCTGTGGCGTGAACCTTGGCCACGACGTTAGCCATGTCCCAGGGAGCCAGAAACTGGCCTTTTTTTAAATTGACGGGCTTGCCCGTTTCTGCCGCGGCCATCACCAGGTCAGTCTGGCGACAGAGAAATGCTGGGATTTGAATAACATCAAGCACCTCAGCCGCCCTTTCCACTTCTGCAACTGAGTGAACGTCGGAGAGAACGGGTAGATTGAATTGGCGCCGAACAGTGGCAAGAATTTCCAACCCCTCTTCCAGTCCGGGCCCCCGGAAAGAAGAGTGCGAGGTACGGTTTGCCTTATCGTAGGAACTCTTGAATATCAGAGGGAGATCCCATTTGTCAGCCAGCTTGCTGAGATCTGCAGCCACGGCCATGGTGGCTTCAGGACTTTCGATCACACACGGTCCAGCTATGAAGAAAAGCCGACCATCGCCAATAATAAATTGGTCCAGAGCAACGGATCGCATCAGTAGCCTTTCTGGCTCGCCAGCGGCGGCTTGAGAGTTTAGCCCGGATATTTCATGAATTGCTGTCGCGAGACCACGAAACTGGGAACCCGCTTGCGGGACTGAGCGGAGCGCAGCGAGCGCGAAGAGGATGGGTGTGCCACCTGGCAACCGCAGGGTGTTGGTTCCGAGGCGTACCTGAACGGTACGTCGCAGGGGTCGACACCCGAGGACGCCAGGAAGGATGGCCATATCCGTGGTCGCAGCAAGTAATTCATGAAATATCCGGGTTAGGATTTGTCTCTCTGGATAGAGTGTTCCAGTGAGCTTTTGATGAAATCTCGAAAGAGGGGGTGGGGATCCATTGGTTGGGATTTGAATTCGGGGTGAAACTGACAGCCGAGAAACCAGGGATGGTCCTCTATTTCGATGATTTCCACCAGTTGTTTATCAGGAGACTGCCCGGTGAACACTAGCCCTTTGCTCCCGAGTATCTCGCGGTATTCGTTGTTGAACTCGTAGCGGTGCCGGTGGCGTTCGTAAATTTCACCGTTTCCATAGGCAGCATGGGCATTTGAGTTCTTCTGCAAGATGCAGGGATACTCTCCCAACCGCATGGTGCCACCCAGATCGGTATCTTCGTCACGTCGCTGCACGGTCTTTGTCTGGTAATCATACCACTCACGCATAAGGTAGATAACCGGACCCTTGGTGTTCGGGTCATATTCCATGCTGTGGGCCTCTTTGATTCCAGCTACATTACGG
>Ga0210140_1000057_pt1 | contig 19719 bp, 14 predicted proteins | sample China_Bullhead_C_3_FD_184858 | JGI IMG/M metagenome (GOLD analysis project Ga0210140, IMG submission 184858) | Wetland microbial communities from San Francisco Bay, California, USA, that impact long-term carbon sequestration -... | ecosystem: Environmental > Aquatic > Marine > Wetlands ...
AGTCTTTTCTACTTGACACTGCCAGACATATCAGCAGCAAGATTAACTTTACAAGATTATAAAATACCTTCTACTTTTCTTAATTGTCTAACTGTAAAACTCCAATAATCAGTTTTCAATATTATTCATTACCATTTCCTTTAGACCAAAAACTTTGCGGAGATCTTCCAGGATAATATAAAGGGTTGGAATAAGAAGCAGGGTAATACCGGTGGCAAACATAATACCAAAACCAAGACTTATGGCCATGGGGATCAAAAACTGTGCCTGAACGCTTGTTTCCAGAATCATTGGCATCAATCCAAAAAAGGTAGTCAGCGAGGTCAGCAGGATCGGCCGAAAACGGCGTATACCTCCATCAATAACCGCCTGAAACAAATCCTGGCCCTGGCGTCTGTTCCTGTTCACCTGATCAATCAACAGCAATGAATCGTTTATCACCACGCCCGACAAGGCCACGATACCGAAGATACTCAGCATACTAAGACTGAAACCCATGATAAGGTGCCCCCAAACAGCGCCGACCATGCCAAAAGGAATGGCGGCCATGATGAGAAAGGGCTGGCTGTAGCTTCTGAAGGGAATCGCCAGCAAGGCATACATGGCAAACAACGCCAACATGAAACCTTTTCCCATGCTGGTCATGGAGTCTCGCCGTTCTTTTTCCTCACCTTCCAGGTCATAGGTGAGTCCCGGGTGATCGGCTGCCAGATCAGCCAAAATGGTTTTTTGCAGGTCAGCCAGGATTTCCTGAGCATTGGCCTTGTTGCTGTCCACCGTGGCTGTCACATTGGTGACCCGCTTGCGGTCAGCCCTATTGATCACGCTATACCCTCTTCCTTCGATGATTACAGCAGCTTGCTGCAGGGGGATCTCTCCGCCGTCCGGCGTCCGGATACGCATGGTTTCAAAATCCCAGAGATTCTTGCGGTCGCCCTCCGGATAACGAACCATCACCTTAACCTCATTTCTGCCTCTTTGCAGACGCAGGGCTTCAGCACCATAAAATGCTGCTCGTATCTGGCGCCCCAGATCTTCTTCAGTTATGCCGAGGGTCCGGGCCGCCGGCTTCAGTTTTATCTTAAGTTCCTTTTTGCCTTCGGGATAGGTGTCTTTTATGTCGCTTACACCTGGATACTGGGCCAGAAACTCTTTAAGCCGTTTGGCACTCTGCAACAGCATTGAAAAATCGTCATGGGCCAGCCGCACATCCACATTGGCACCCATATGCAACAGGTTGGAAGAAAAAGAAAGAGAATCAATCCCGGTGACCTCGCCAACCTCCTGCCGCCAGCGTTTGGCAATTTCCGTGGCTGGATATTGCCGTTCCTCGCTGGGAGTCAAAAGTAGGGAGACATTGGAAAGGTGGGCGCCGGAACTGGCACCGCCGCCAGCCGGTCCGCCCTGGGCAATTGTACCGCCTACGACTGAATAAAGCTGCCGCAAGCTGGATTCTTTAACCTTCCTTTCGCGATCATAATCTTCGACAACACTTATGGCTTTTTCAACTAAAAAATCATGTACTTCTGCTGTCTGTTCAATAGGAGTACCGCGCGGCATCTGCAACTCCACCTTAATCAGGTCGCCTTCCACTTCGGGCATGAAACTGAATTTGACAATACCGCCTTTGGTGATCCCGATGGTAAGCATAAGAACTCCAATGGCAACGGCTATGGAGGCATAGCGATACTCAAGGTTGAGCAACAGAAACCGTTGGTAGGGCCCTTTGATAAAACGATCTAGTCCTCCCACTGTATATTTTCTTATCCTGTCAGCCGGTGAAAGGCTGGTCTTTTTCTCTAATTTTCTGCCGCCAAGGCTGAGATGCGCCGGCAGAACATAGAGGGACTCAACCAGGGAGACCAGAAGGATGGAAATCACCACCAATGGAATAACCCTTATGAATTTCCCCATAACGCCTTCAACAAAGACAAGCGGCATGAAGGCAGCAACAGAAGTCAGAATAGAGAAAGTCACCGGCACTGCAACCTCGCGGGCGCCGTCAACCGCCGCTTGAACATATGGCTTACCCCGCTGCCGGTGCTCAAAGATATTCTCACCAACCACGATGGCGTCATCAACCACTATACCTAAGGCCATGATAAAGGCGAACAGGGAGATCATATTGATGGAAACATCTAGACTCGGCATGAACAGCAAAGCACCCAAAAAAGAAATTGGAATGCCGAGCATCACCCACAGGGCCAGGCGTATTTGCAGAAACATGCTGAGCATAATAAGAACCATGATGAGCCCGAGAACGGCATTTTTCAAAAGCAGTTTCAGGCGGCTGTCAAAAAGTTCAGAGGTGTCATTCCAGACATCCACCTGGATTGATTCCGGTAGATTCTCCCGTTTGGACAGCATATATTCGTAAACCACATCTGAAATAACAGTCGGCTTCTCATTGCCTACCCTAAATACCGAGACCATAGCAGCTGGCAAGCCATTAAACATGGCATATTGGTCGGTTTCCTCAAATCCGTCCCGCACAAACGCGATGTCCCTTAATTTTACTTCGCTGCCGTCAGGATTGACCAGAATAACAAGATCGCTGTATTCATAGCCCTGGTAACGGCGCTCCTTGGTGCGGAGCAGAATCTCGCCTCCTGACGCCTTCACCGAGCCTCCCGGCATATCCAAAGAGGCCTGGCGGATGCGTTGGGCAACCTGATTCAAGGTCAGATTATAACGTCTCAGATTCTGTTCTTTGATTTCGATGGATATCTCATAAGGACGGACACCGTTCAGTTCAGCCTGAGTGATCTCATCCATGGCAAGGAGTTCATCACGCATGGCCTCAGCCTGCTCGCGTAACGTGCGTTCTGGTACGTTGCCGTATACAACAAGTGATGCCACTTCCTGACGATTTAATAACTTGCTGATCACCGGCTTTTCCGCATCTTCAGGAAAGGTGATTATCCGGTCAACTTCGCTCTTAATATCCTGCAGGACAAGGTCGACATCCTCTCCGTCTCTGATCACCGCTGTGACAGTTCCGACACCTTCGGCAGCCACCGAGGATATCTTCTTGATACCGTCCAGTCCACTGACTTTTTCTTCGACCTGCAGAATGATGCCCTCTTCAACCTCGTCCGGACCGGCACCCGGGTAGGCCACGGAAATCTGCACCATGTCCAGGGCTATCTCGGGAAACACTTCCTGCTTGATGGAAAAACCCAGAACCAGGCCTCCAATTATGAAAACCATCATCAGCAGGTTGGCGGCCACATGGTTATGAGCCATCCATTTGATAGATTGTTTCACCTGGACTCTCCTTCATTTGCAGAACGAAGCTTCATGCCGTCCGCACCGCCTGGTAATGATGTCAGAATAACCAGGTCGCCATCCTCAAGGCTGCCACCTACTAATACAGTATCTTTTTGTAAACGAATTATCTCAACTGGAACTATCCTTAATTTCTGATCGCTGTCCATGATCCATACCGTGGAATTTTCTCGCAACGCGGCCCTGGGTATCTCCACCATATCTGCCAATGTTTCACCCTGGAAAACAACCTCGACAAACATACCCAACTCAAGATTTAACTTTTGCGTATACCCTTCAGTTCGCAACCTGTATGGGTCGTCAACCCTGACAACTAACCGGGCCATGCGGCTTTTCATATCCACCTCACCAAGCGACCGAACCAATTGCCCCTGCCATTGATACAGGTTGGTGCCAACTTCAAGGCGGACAGTGGCATCGGAGCCCTTTTCAGAATTTCCCTGTCTGGGAATACTTAACCACCTCAGATCATCAAGCTGCAGGGGAACTACAATCTCTGCTCCATCAACACTTGCGACCATTGCCACATTATTACCTGCTCTCACATACTTCCCTACGCCAACCTCCTCTGAACGAACAATACAATTAAAGGGTGCTGTAATCCTCGTACGCTGCAAATCAAGCTCCGCCTGTTTGAGACTGGCAGCAACAGCATTACGGTTGGCCTTAGCATCCTCGTACTGGGGCCCATATACAATAAGCGGGTTTGGCTCCTCCTGGTCTTTCAGTTTCAAGCGCTCCCATTCCTGCCGTGCTACAGCTGCCTTGCTCTCGATAATGATGATCTCATTCTCCGCCCGTATCAGAGATGCCTTGGCCCGCTCCACGGCGAGTTCATAGTCAATCGACTCCACTGCAAAAAGCAGTTCACCTTTCCGGAAAAAAGCTCCTGCAGCGAATCCCGGAGCCACCTTATTTATCAATCCGTTTACCTGCAGGGTGATGGTCACTTCCTGTTCAGGCTGAACCGTTCCGGTACCAAAAATTTTTATCTGCCTTTCCTGGCTTTCAGCCTTGACCACCTTCACGAGGGCTCCCGGGTTCTCCCTCGTCTGCTTTAGAGGAACCGGCCGATTGAGTATTAAGAATCGCATGGCTATAAGACCAACCGCCAAAATCACTATTGGCAGAATTATTTTAATTGCTTTCTGTTTGGCCCCCATAGGATTTTCCTTTTTTAGACCGCGGCCGATTAGGCCTTGGATATAATTTTTAATAAAACGTGTTCCATTTCTATTCTAATTCTACGGCAAACTCTTCAACCTCATTCTGTGGAACAAATTCCTCCATCCAATCACCGCCAAGTGCCCTTACCAGGCTGATCCTGTCGGAAACGAGCTGGCGATGGGCGGAGAGAACCTGAATCTGCACATCAAAATACTGACGTTCAGCAATCAATACCGGCAGGTAGTCGTTTATGCCGTAAGAATATCCATCACGTGCTACCCGTACATTAGCATTTGATACTGAATCCTGTTCTTTCAAAAGACTCAAGCGCTCTTCCGTCGTCCGATTGTCAGATAGCCCGTCTTCCACCTCCTGGAAAGCTTTGAGAACCGTCTGCCGATAATTGGCAACAACCTCACGGAGAGCGGCACGGTTGCGCTCCTCTTCTGCCTTGCGGCGTCCACCGTCATACATTGGTTGACCTGCGCTTGCCAGAAGATTCCAGAAAGTGCCGCTGGTCATTGAGCCGAAATCAAGCCAGGACACACCATATGCTCCGGTTAGGCTTAAAGCCGGGAACCTGTCAGCTATTGCTGCTGCAAGCCTTGCATCCTGAGCCTTCACCTGCATAAATGCTGCTTCAATGTCAGGCCTTTTTTGCAGCAGGTCAGCCGGCAGCCCGGCACTGAATATTGTCCCGACATCCGGGAGTGTTGTTAGGCTCCCGGCAATACTATCTTCAGGCAAACGGCCGAGCAGAAATGCTATTGCATGTTCAGTCCTGGCAAGGGTTCTTTCAAATATCGGCCGCCGCTGCCTGGCAACTGCCAGTTCCTGCCTAGCCTGATAAATCTCCAAGGCGCCTGACTGGCCAAGTTGATAACGAAACTCAATGCGTTCCACCGTATCTTTATAGGAAGCAATGATTGCATCCAAGAGTTGCAACTGGGCTCGCTGCTCTACTGCAATAAAATAAAGATCCGCCAACTGGGCAGACAGACTGATGTATATTGTTTTGATGTTTTCCCTGGTAGAAAGGGTGTCAAACCAGGCCGCCTTACTTTGATTCTTGAGCTTCTGCCAAAGGTCCACTTCATAGCCGGCGTTGACGGAAAGACGGTAAGTGTTTCCTGTCGTGCTCCCTATAGCTGTAAATTGTTTATCACGGCTCGCCGTACCGCCGAGATTAAGAAATGGTTTACGCTGGGAATCAACCGTCAGGTAAACTGCTTCAAATTGGTCGAGGCGAGCATATGCCTGCTCCAGATCAAGATTATTGATCAGTACTTCATCCATTAAATTGTTGAGTACCTTATCCTCGAACTGTTCCCACCATCTGCCGCCAATCTGTTTTACAACGCTTCTCTTTTTTTCTTCAAGGAACGCTTCGGGGACGGGCCCAGGTTCAATGGATATTGGTTCGTGTACGCTGCATCCGACAAGTGCGGCCAGCAACGCCACCATAATGACCGTGCATGTTATCTTATTCATAAGGCGCTTCCAAGCCGGTTGCGGTAAACATGATAAATTGTTCCACAAGAGTGGACGAATCAACTTTGAGATTTAATCCATCCGGGATCAACTGGCACATTTGACTCATATTCATTGAATGAGCCATTGCACCAAGCATGAAATTGAGACGCAGATAAACAATATTCTTAGGTAGTGAAGGCAAAGCATCACAAAGAAGTTCAAAAAGAAGCTGAAATACCGACTCCACCATATTTAAAAATAATTTTCGCACCGTATCTCTCGGATCTGAAAAGGCTCTACCAATCAGAGAAATAAAATCCTGCGCCCCTTTTCCCGATTTTCTAAACTCAAAAGTTGGTTCAAAAAATGCAAACAGAATTTCTCTAACATCCGGGGAACAATCCTCAGCACCTGCGTTATCTTTGATATTCAGAAGCCTTTCAATCCGTATTTTGTTCAAGGGCAGTATTCGGCGTTCGATAACAGCTTTTATCAATTCTTCCTTGGAACCGAAATGATAATTTACAGCCGCCAGATTCACCCCTGCCTCTCGCGTAAGCGTGCGCAGGGAAGTTGCATAAAAACCCTGCCGAGCAAAAAGCTTTTCAGCCGCATCTAAAATGCATTTCTTGGTTTTATTATTGGCCATATTTCCCTCTTCTTTTCTTCAGTAAACAGCAATTATTCAAACGTGCGATTTAAACATCTGTTTTAATTTTGTCAATATTTATTCTTGGGGCTCGACTAGGCATGAAGACCTAAATGTGTTTTTATCTCAGTCATTTTTTACAGCGAGATAATCAGCCTGGGTATTTTCCCCAGGTTTTCAGAAAAAAGATTTGGAGAACTACATTCAGACACATTGTAAAAGGAGAAAGATATAGGATAGGTATTGCCTGTAAGTGGGAGTTTTTCAGATATAGCTAGGGTCAAATATTGAAAGATATTTTGCTGAATGTGCAAGTATAGAACTACACATATCTTGCCAACATCTTAAGATGTGCACTGGCAATAGCAACTTCTTTGGATGGTGCTGCTAGTATTGATTGATAGAAGCAGATATTTTGAATTTTGACACAAAAAATGGCGGAGGCGATACCCTGCCTTAATCAGAAACTTTAACTTCATCATTGTCCAGCAACAGTTTGACATCAACAGAGCTTGGCATCATATCGGCTGCTATAACCTTGTCCACTGAGAATGTAAATACCAATATAGCTACCATAAAGCTCAAAATTACAGTAAAGAAGAAATTATTAATGTGACGAGCAAAAAATAGAAAACTATGGGGAATATCATGGGAATTATTTCTGATGAATATCTAAAAAACCGGATTGAGGAAATCTCTGAAGAGTTTTTAGAAATGAAAAAATTATTAGAGCCCGAGCCCCTTTTTGATAAGAGAAAAATAAAAAGGCTAATCACTTCTATTGATAGATTACAGATCACTTTGGATCATTTACCCCCCCTTGAGTCATCATGGTTGGGCAAACGTGAGATTGTTGAAGATGAAAGAAACAATCCTGTAAAGTGGTTGTCTGAAGATTATTTAGAAGATTTAAGAATTCTTGAGAATTGTCTTAATAATGTTAAATCTAGGGCAGATAGAGCATTAGAATTTTTCACAGGCAGTAAAGGTGGAAGGCCCAAGGACCTGGCCTTAGAGTACTTCATAAAAAGAATGGCTTTGCTCTGGGAGGGGACCAAAGGCAAAAAACCTAGCAAGATATACCCAACAGATAGCGGGAGCAAAAACGATTTTTTAGATTGGGTTTATGAAAGGCTTGAAAACTTAGGCCACCCTCATTTAAGCAAAGAATCTTTGGCTAAATATATCCAAAGAACTCTCCCCCAATAATTTTCCAATTGTATTAAGGGGCCATTAACAACCTTCAATGAATAGCAGGCATCACAAGCAGTAACTGTGGGAACTGTTAATAATTTTTGATACTACCCAAAACTTTCAAGCCTACTTGAGCATCTTTTTTTACAACCACAATCTCACCTGAAGAAGGATAAATTTCTGTCAAAGCCGTAATGTTTACCTGATGCGTCACCAGAACTAACGGCATGTCTATTTCTTGCTGAGACAGCCAAACCTTCAGCGATTCAGTTCTGATATTTTTTTGTTCAAAATTTTGAAAAAAAGAATTTAAAGCGGATAAAGTAACTACAGGTCCAATATCAAGTAACTCGGCAGTGTCTTGGCACCGATACCATTCGCTTGAAAAAACACGAGCTTTGTTAATACCGTGAGCACGAAAAAGTTCTCCAATACGTTTTGCTTGTGTTCTACCTTCCTCAGAAAGGTTGCGTTGTGTTTCGCGACGGCCCAAAGTAAACTCCGGAGGATCACCTGTTCCAGGTGCAAGAGCATGTCTCAGTAAAGCAAAATGGTTTTTTGAACGAAGAGCATCCCACAACCATTCTTCAGTAGTATCTGCTTTGGCTACAGTGAAACCTTGGACAAAGAATACACAAGCTGAAAATAATAAAACAACAACCGGGTTTTTGATCATTTTACTCACATAACAATTTATTAGACGTCTTTTTTACAATATTTTTAAACCGTTTGGGGATAAAGCTGCATTCAATACTTCTTGCCAAAATGTTTACTCAGGAATGAAAAATTACCAGTTAAGATATGCACTGGCAATAGTAAGTTCTTTGAAGGGTGCTGCTACTCAATGTTGATAGAGCATGTGGACTTACACATAATTAACTGTGTATTGTCGGTGTCTCTCTTCAACTTTTTGCAGAAATTATTAAAAAGTGTCCCAAATACTGTCCTTGCGAATTTCATACATCAAAGATTTAACAGTTTCAGAAACAACACTGGATACTAATTTCTCAGTTGGCCAAACATAGGTCCTAGATTCGCTTTTTGCTTTATAGACTTTATTCGTTGTTTTATCTGTCTTTTGGTTTGATACAGTCAAATTGAGTTCGATCTCACCAATTATATCCCAGTAGAGAGTTGTTGTATTAGTCCAGATCCAAAACTTCAAAAGATCACCAGTTACAGTTATGTCGAATTTATCATCAAAAAGACTGTTACCAGATGCCAATAACTCATTCTGTAAAGCTTCTCTAAGATATACTGAAACATCTCTATTAGTATATATGTCGCCCATCGAGACATTAAATGCAGCGTTTCTCTCACCTATCCTGTTTTTTTCCAATCTCTTGTCGTAAATAGGTCCTAAATATATATTTTTTACAACTTTGACTTTTGGAGCTTCTGTCTCTTTTTCAAGCCAAGGATCAAGCTGAATGAAAAAGCCTTCACCACTGCCTGAATATTTTCTTTCAAGGTCGATAGCAACATCCTTTGCCACATAATCAAATATATATTTCCAAGCCCCAACGGAATACAAACCACCAGCAGCTATAGTTTGCTTGTGTTCCATATATGTCACTATTTCATTTTTTTCTAAATCAATTACATCCGTATGGACATTTAGAATAGTAGAACCATAAGTTGGGAGAAGCCAACGCTTGAAAGCATTCCCCATGTCATATTCAATAATACGCATAGAAATGCCGTAATATTTTTTACTAGGTGAACCATCCCATAGTAAATCCTTATCACTTAGAGCTTTATTTAAAGATTTGCGAAGTATCTCTTTTACATCTACTTCATATTCTTTTGCCTCAGAAATCTCAATTTTCTCAATTTTGTATTTATAACTTTCCTCTAATGCCATTGTTCTGCCAGGACCAGTACCGGAAGTTTGAGCGGCACAGCCTGTAAAAATTAGGCTTATAAAGATCATAAAATAGGATAGGAGCCTGGAGTGTTTAATTAGTTTTGGCATGTTCTCCTCCACATATGATTTTTCAGATGCAAAATGATAGCACAAGATATAATTATAATGGCTCAGTGCAGAACTAATCAAGCCCCCCAGCTGTTGAGGCCAGATTTTATGAAAAAATTTCTATTGCGGCCATAAAGGTTGATTCAACTATTTAATTTCTTTAGAATCTTTTCACTTGCGGCAGCTAAAGCTGAAACTGTAAAATTTAGAATTTTTACCTATGTGATAAGGATGGAATCAATGCCGATCGGCTTTGTTGATGCCCCCTACAAATATTTGATGTGCACAACAAAACAGGCTGGAGAATTACTTGTTTTTACCTGTATTGTTAATTTTGTGTTTTCGCTTCCTGTGTATGCAAATGATGATATCGAACTTGCTGGAGATATAATACGGGTAATACTTCCTTTGACTGCAGCGGGAATGACAATTTTTCAAAATTTTGTAAAAAGAAAAAGTTTAACCGTAGTATACTCATTGTATGGCATCTCACTTAAGTTTCGTGAACATACTGGCCCGAGGAGGTTTTCTCCTCCAGTTGTTTTTTGTTCTCTCATCTTCCTGTTTGGCTGAAGAGCTGGAACCCAGGCAATGGGCCCATATTCCGATTGATACCAATTTTATTGGCGCCGGGTATGGTTACACCCAGGCTGACATTGACTTTGATCCTGTCTTCAAGATCGAAAACGGGCAGATGGAGATGCATACCTGGGTCGCAAGATATATACGGTCCTTCGCACTGTTCGAGAAAACGGCACGTATCGACTTACTGCAAACTTACCAGGAGGGACGCTGGACCGGTATGCTTGATGGGGTTCCTGCGACGGTCAGGCGGAGCGGATGGTCCGACACCAATCTGCGATTCGCAATCAACCTGTACGGTTCGCCGCCGCTGCAAGGCAAAGAATATGCTGCCTATCGAGCAGCGACAGCGGTTGAGACCATCGTTGGTGCAGGTCTGTCAGTCCAGTTACCGACCGGTGACTACATGGACGATAAGCTGATCAATCTCGGGACCAATCGCTTTACCTTTCGACCCCAGTTAGGCGCCGTGCACAGCTGGGGGAACTGGTCTCTGGAAGCAACAGGGCTCGTTGCGTTATACACTGATAATAATGAGTTTTATAATGGTAAAAAACTCGAGCAGGATCCACTCTACATAATTCACAGCCATCTCATTTATACCTTCCGCCCGGGAGTCTGGGCAGGTGCGAGTGGAGGCTATAACTATGGTGGGAGATCAACCGTGAATGGGATACGCAAGGATGATCTCAAGCAAGACCTGGCCTGGGCATTCAGCTTCGGTTTCCCAGTCAGTCGGCACCTGGGTGCCAAAATGTCTTACGTTGGTATCCGCACCCAGGAATCAACGGGCAGTGATTCTGACACGTACATTGTCGGACTCTCAGCATTCTGGTGATCATTTGATCTATTTTAGTATCTCCCCAAGCGCCACCGGCAGATATCCGATACGTTACCATTTTCAGTACACTCCGTAACCCAACTTGAGCTCACTTGTAACTTATCTATCTCCACCATGCCGAGCCTACCTGTATGTAGAAAGCCCAGTCTTCGGGGCCCCTGGCTATATCAATGCCGGTAAACATGCCAAGCGCACGGGCCATCAGGTAACGGAAGCCGGTACCGCCGGCCCAACGGTTCTCGCTGTCACTGAAATCACTTAGTGAATCTGCCGTGCGACCGACTCCACCGAAGAACACCAGGCTCCATCGTTCATTGACATTCCAGCGTGTTTCAATTTCAGTGGTGAGGACATTGTCCCCCTGGTAGCGCATTGCGGGGATTCCGCGCAGATCAATGAAAGGCAGGGCATAGAATGGTACATCCCCTGAACTGAAGCCGCCGTGCAGCCTCCAGCCCAGGACAATATTAGAGAAGATTTGCCAGTAGATCTTGCTGCTGGCATCAGTCATCCGGTAATCTCTGGCGCCGAATATGTCGTTATCAATAGTATAGAGCATGGTTGAAATATTAGCGTCGATCCCTGTGTTGGGTGTAAAAATATTATCCCGCGAATCATAGGCTGCTTTTACACCAACACCGTAGCTTTGCAGGTTGAGCTGCCATGGGGCTATGCCTTCAATCGGGAGCTTCAAGTCAAACGAACTGTCAGCATTGTAATAAATAAGCCTGGGACCAAGGAAAAAATTGGAGTTTTTTATGCGGAACAACAGTTCCTGCAGGAGAAACCAGCCTTCAAGGTTGTAGTCCAAACCTTTGCTGAAAATTGGGCTGTCACCCCCACCGTAGAAAGTGAGATTGACTGAAGGATAAACCACGCCACCTAGATAACGCATCCTGTCCTGTTTCCAGGAGCCGAAATGAAACCCACCCGCGGCCCAGGTGCCGTTCTCTGTGCCGAGGCCGACAATCCCTGAAATGCTGGGAGGCAGGGAAGGTTTTTGTGTGTCCCTGTTATTCATAATTTCATTTTGTGTTTTTTGCAGGGTGGGTGCAGCTTTTTTGGCATGAAAAAAAAGCAGGGCCGCTCCTGCGCCGTATCCTACAGCAGGTTCGGTGATGATGATAGGAACGGGCAGAAAGCCTTTTTTGTCCAGGATCCACTGGCTGGTATCAAATTTCCCATCCTGGGGATCTATGAACTGATCGAAAAATGGAGCTGCAATGGCAGTATGGCCTGACATGAATAGCCACAAAAGCATGAATACAATCAATCCTCTTGGGACTGTTTTATTTTTTGGGCCTTTCAAGGCAGTCACCCTGATTGTTATATTTTTTCCTTGAAGAAATGTTACTGGGTAAATATAGTAAATTTACACCATATTGCAACAAAGCTTGAAAGTTAAACTGTTTGGGTAAAGAAGTTTTTTCATTTTTTAATCTCAACAGGAGGGACATGCAATGAAAAGGAATATATTATTTTTGGCAGGGGTGCTGTTTCTGGGTTTTTCATTGGTCATCGGATCAAGCATGGCATTTGCGAAAACTGCCCAGGAGATAGACGTCAGTGTTGACGTGGCCCTGGATCAGTTTAAGAAGGACATCAAAGGCGGCGATGAATTCTTGAAAAGCGCCAAAGGGATACTTGTTTTACCCAATGTTGTCAAAGCAGGCTTTGTTGTTGGGGCTTCATTCGGTGAGGGCGCCCTGCGAATTGACGGCAAAACCGTTGATTATTACAACACGGCAGCGGCGTCCTGGGGCTGGCTGGCCGGGGCTCAGTCAGTGCGGGTTATTATTGTCTTCATGCAGGAAGGCGCCCTGGAAAAATTCCGGGCAAGTCATGGCTGGGAAGCAGGTGTTGACGGCAACGTGACCCTGGTTAATATTGGAGCATCAGGGACGATTGATACCACAAATATCAAGGATCCGATTGTCGGTTTTGTCTTCGGCAACAAGGGACTGATGGCCGACCTGTCCCTTACGGGCACGAAGTACACGAAGATAACTAAGTAAAAGTTTAATCTATAAATTTCCAGAATTAGAACAGGCGGCTTTTGCCGCCTGTTTTTTATTTTGGGGGAGTTTCTTCCAGCGCGCGAACCGGTGTTGACAGCCCATCCATCATGATATCGAATACCCTGGTACCAATTGCTGACATGGACAATGTCCGCACCTTGATATCTGAGAAATCACCGCTTACTTCAACAGGTACGGCTGCAATGCTTCTGGGAAGTATCGTACGGATTCCCGGCAGCATCTTCTGGAGTTTGTTGACAGTCTGGAGTGGTGCAATCAGGACCTGTAAATTTACCTTTTCTCCGGGGATGTCAATTGTACCGTTGGCAGCGATTTCCATGATTGGGGCCTCCAGATTTACCAGAGTTATTTCCAGCACGGAGTTTTTCATAACGCCTTTAACAAAAAGAGAGTCATAATGAAATCCTTCTCTACCTAAGTCAGGGATCTTGCCCCGGAACATGTCGGTGACATTCAGGAGGGAAAGCAGCTTTGCCGCCCGGGCATCCTGGTAAATATAGCCGTCTTTTGCAATGAATTGCAGGTCCCCCTGCAGTGAGCTCACAAGAGTATCCCCGGTGCCCTGTCCAGCAATACTTGCTTTTAGATCCAGGATGCCGGTCATCTGCTGTTCCCCTCCCTCCAGACAGATCAGGACCTCCTTTAATTGCTGCGCGTTTGCCTCCGTTGTAAAGTCCATGGCCATCTGTCCATCGTGGAAGGAGAGTTTGCCGGGTGTGGAAATGTTGCAGAGTTCAGCCTTTATTACCTCAATGCCAAGGGAGCTGTTTTCATAGGTTATGCGTGATTCAAAGGGATTCCATGTATAATTGTTGTAAAGCAGGGAATCGGCATGGAGATTGATATTTGTCCGCACGGCAAGATCCCAGGATTTTCCAACTCGATCTCCTGTCTCTTTTTCTTCCGCATCTTCATTCTTTAAGGACCCGAGAATTTTATCCAGTTCGATTGTGTCGGTCCTGACATCAAAATCCATCGACAAATGTTCCCGGGTTAAAGATGCAGCACCGTTTATGGAGTAGTTTTTGCCTTCAAAAACAGCCTCACCCGAGTTAAGTGTGAATGTCTTGTCAGCAGCAGAGAGCGAGAAGCTATGAAGCCGGATGGGCTTGTCTGGTTTCCAGGGAAAGATAAAGCCGCCACCGGCAAGATTGCCTGTGGCAAATGATGTGGCAGGAGAATCCATGAAGATATCGAACTTGATATCTCCCTCTATCCAGGCCTCAGGGAAGGCGTTATTATGAAGCAGGATATTATCAATTGTGTTTTTGGATAAAGATCCCTGGAATTCAACTCCTATTTCTCTTTTTTCTAGGGCCAGTTTTATTTTGGCCTGTTCATCACCACTTTTGAGAGCAAAGCTGCGCAGGATCAACTCATCCGGATTCAGCATGATATCAATGGAAAATATCGGCCCGCCTTTGATGGAGAAATCTCCCTGCAGATCAAGCATTTCCTCCCTGGTCCATTTTACATGCGACCGGGAAACCAGCAGGGGTGTCCTGAAGATATATTCTTTGGGCACCTTGATCTGTTCGGAAAACCAGGTATTGAGTTCGGGACCTATTTCAGCGTTTGTCACAATAATTTCCGCGTTCGTCTTACCGCTGATGAAATTCTGCAGGACTCCAGAATACGTTAGAAAACTGTCCAGAAGCTCACCCTGGAGGTTTTCAAAGACTGCTTTGTCCGGAACAATATTAACCGTTCCACTTGCAATTTTGAGAGGCCCGGGAAGATATGTTGCTGTATGGTCAATCTTTTTCAGGTCGCATTGCAGTTCATATTGCAGGTCAGCCGGCTGCAGCAGGGGGCCCTTGATGCTTTTGACAGTTATTTCTGCAATACCTGTCATGGTTTTTATATCTTTTAAATCATCTTCCAGCCTTTTATCTGAAGCAAGCCAGGGGAAGATTTCATCCAACACTACGTGGAAGATGCCTGACTGTACTTCAATGGTCGGCTCGCCTTCAAAGTTCATCCCGGACGAATAATTAGTGAAAGTCGATCTGCCGATTTTGCCCTGCAGATTAATTGATTCAGTTTTCAGGCCGTTATACAGGATTCTGCCCCCGTCAATTGAAACAGGGTAGGGGATCGGCTTGTAAGTGGCCAGCCCTGATATTTTATTTGCTTCAACAAGTACTGTAAGTGATTCAAGGCTCTCACCCAGGGTCAGCCTGCCCTGGCTTGTGCCTTCAACACTTTCAATAAGTGAGAGATATTCAAGTACCTGTTTTTTCGGTACCAGTTGTTTCAGGAGCGGCGGCACATCTGCGAGATCAGCATTGAGGTCCAGGTCAAGGTGAAACAGGGTTGTATCTTTTTGCACCAGACCTAGTTTCAAATTACCGCCAGAACCGGTCGAGTTGCCCAGCTTTGCCTGGAGATCTTGGCCTTCAAGAATGCCTTGAGCAATGATGACGTCACCGGCGACCCCTTGCAGGTCGAGGCCGAGGTCGGAAAGCAGGATTTCCCCATCTTTAACATGGGCCTGGATAAGCATGGATTCAAAGACTGCAAGATCCGCGAGTGATTCTCCTTCAACATGCAAGCTTGCCTGAGAGACTGTGCCTCCCCTGATTATGTCAAATGTTTCCCGGACCACGGGCAGGTCGCCGTAAAGTCTATTAATAAAAACAGACAACACTTCGCGAACTTTTGTTATGTCTGTTTTTTGAGATGTTATATCCAGCCTGGCATGTGGAGCCGTTTTATCAAATTTAAATATTCCGCTCAGCTGGACCTGTGGATAGGAGAGGCTGATGTCGTCAACTGTTATTGCGCTGATTTGCTCGGAATATTGGATGTTGCCTTTGAGATTCTCAACCTTTGCAATAATTTTTTCATTTTCGTGGAGTACTGTAAAAGAAGAAATGGTTGCAGATAGGCCTGTGGCGCTTATTTTAAATTCACCGTTAATATCCGTGACCAGGAAGACCTGTACGTCACCGGAGAAGAGGCGCAGGGTGCCTTTTTCAAGAACGATATTTAGGTCGGGGATTGCCGCAAGAACCGGGGATAATTTTGTTGAAACGGTTTCCAGGAATGTATTGAGATTAAAGGGTTTTTCCTCTTCCGGTTTCTTTGCAGATTTCTCAGGAAGAGGCAGGGAAAAGTCCGGATTATCTATGACAATTTTATCAAGTTCTATATTTCCAATAAGCAGAGGAAGCAGTCTGGGATACACCCTGAGGGTAACAAGACTAACCTGTGCTGTCTCAGGAATGTTCAGGCTGACCTGCTGCAGGGAAACAGCAGGATGTGGCAGGATAACTAACTCAGCCTTCTGAAAGGCAAATTCACCTTTAACCTGCTTTGCAACCTGGGCCTGAATTGTAGATTTCAGCCAGGCGGAATCAACAACCCTGGGTACAATAACAGCCAGAGCAAAAAGCAGTAACAGCAGAAATACTGCACCCGCACCGACCCAGTATAGTTTTTTTAAACCAATACCCATTTATTGCCACACGGTTGATGAAGTTTTCCGGATTATAATAAAATCATAAAGTTTTAATCAGATTTCCGCAAGGACTCTCGGTGATGTGGGGAATTTGCAGTATATGCAAAAAATGGTGCCATTTACTTTGAAATGATGGAAAATATTATTATATAGACATACGTATAAACATTGAAATGAGGAGAAAATTATGCGGTTACCAGCTGGCAGATATCGGGAGAATATAATGTACGGGTTAAAATTCGTTCTATTTTTACTTTTCTTGTGGGTTGTGCCGTTTAATATGTGCGGCTGCACAGCAACCAACTCAATAAATACTCCTCCAGATACGGCCCTGATAAATATCCCCCTGCTTGAGAAATGGAGCGGCGATTATCCTGTCTCAGAACTTGGCAGGCTGCCTGAAGAGCAGCAGGGTCTGGCAGCAGGGTATATCGGGGATACTGAAACATTCATAACGGTATGGCGGGCCTTTATGCCGGGAGAAATCCTGCCCGCTGTTGATTTTAGCAAAAACATCGTCGTCTTCACCCGTAATGTCCAATTCTATAACCGGACATCCATTTTCAAGGTCGAGCTTCAAGACGGAGCGGCAGAGATTTTCGCCATGGAAACCATGTCGGCCATGCCCATAGAAGAAAAGGTGGCAATGGCCATGGCTGTCATACCCCGAAAAGGGGTCATGAGCATTGAGGCCGGAACTGAAAAAATCCAGGTTGTGGACTTTAAATAACCTCCATGGATCACTGTGAAAAGTTTATTTAACTTCCTGTTTTGTATTGTAAGCCTTCTGCTCATTACCCTGAACTTTTCATGCACCCGCCCTGAAAACAGCCCGCCGCTGCCAGACGCTCCGCCCGCAGATACGCCTGCAAATGCAGCCTATCTCATTGAAAATGATTGGATGCAGCTTGAAAACGGCCTTACAGAAAGGGAAGCAGCCCCGGGTTCAGCTTCTAAAATCAAGATCACGTTAATGGGGGAAACTCTCTATAGCGATCTAAATTACGACAAGGAAAAAGATGCTGTTCTATTCCTGACCTATCAGGGCGGGGGCAGCGGCACATTTTTTTATCTTGCAGCCGCACTGCATGAAAACGGGGGATTCAGAGGTAAAAACTCCATTTGGCTTGGTGACCGTATCGGTCAGCCCTCAGCCAGGGTGCGCAACGGCCTGATCACTGTAACGTATCTGGCTCGCAGGCATGATGAACCGATGGCAACTGCTCCCAGCCTGGAGCAAACACGATATTTTATTGTGGATGAGTCCAGGCTGCAGGAAATTAAAACTGCTGCGGGTGCATCAGTTTTTCAGGGTTGGCTCACTATCGGGCATGAAGTCCGCTCTTTTTTGCCCTGTGATGAAAGTGAAGATCTCTGGCTTCTCGGCAAATCAACGGCCCTTGATCAAATTATTTCATCATATGGAAAATCAATGGCCGGCTTCCCTCCTTATACCCCACTCTTCGCCATTCTTACAGGCAGAAAGACTGCTCCACCTGCAGAGGGCTTTGGGGCAGATTACAAAGAGTCGCTTTCTGCGTTCCAGCTTATCAATATATGGCCGCATGGAAACTGCCGAAGTGATTTCATCCTCCTTGACTCCCCCCTGCCCGGGGCAACCATTTCCTCCCCCCTTAAAGTAAAAGGAAAGGCCCGCGGCGTATGGTTTTTTGAAGGGGATTTCCCTGTTATTCTGCTTAATGCACAGGGGAAGAAAATAGCGGCAAGCTATGCATCAGCAAAGGGGGAATGGATGACGGAAAATTTTGTCGGGTTTGAAGGCATAATAACTTTTAAAAGCATTCTCTCAGGCCAGAGGGGGACCCTTATCCTGCAAAAGGACAACCCTACCGACTTGGCACAGTTTGATGATGAACTGAAAATTCCTGTATACTTTGAATAAGGAAAACTGCTGTGACCTGCAGCAATACATAAACGAAAACCCCAACTTCTGAACAGACCGGACTATATTACCAGGCTGACCGATAAACTGATTGAGCGCAATCCTGCATTAGTTTCGCTCAGCCAGAAAAAAACAGAACAAGTTCAGTCCTTACCGCAACCAGGGGAATAAGCAGCTCATGCGGTAAGAAGAAATACCTAAAAAATCTAATGCAACCATGCAGTATTTTTGTTAGATAAACCTAATACTTTTTGAATCATACTAAACTCAATACTTGAAACTCATCCCCTACAAATGAGGAGGTTGATATGAAGTCTTTTGTTTATGGTGTATTGGCAATGGCGGTTTTATCTGTTTGTCTGTTTACCTCACCGGCGGATGCCGAAAGTTCCCCGGGGCTGCCGGCCCCTACTTCGGATGTCGAAAGTTCGTTCCCCGCGCAGAAGCATTTCTCGCCTTATGCCGGGCGCGATTTTCCGACGCAGGTCTTCTGGGGCGATACACACCTGCACACCGGGATGTCCATGGACGCCGGTGCCTTTGGGGCGCGGCTCAATCCGGAAGACGCCCACCGCTTTGCACGCGGTGAGGAACTGACCTCATCTACCGGCCTGCGGGTGAAGCTGTCCCGGCCACTCGATTTTCTGGTTGTCGCCGATCATTCAGACAACATGGGGTTCTTCCCAAGGCTCTACGCGGGCGATCCCAAGATGCTGGCCGACCCTACCGGCAAACGCTGGTACGACATGGTACAGGCTGGCGGCCAGAAGGGTGTGGAGGCTGCTGTTGAGATCATCGTAGCTTTTTCGCAGAACAAGTTCCCCGAAGCGCTGGCCTCGGTTCCGGGCAGCCAGGCCTATCATTCCGCCTGGGAGGAAACCATTAAGGCAGCAGAAAAATACAATGATCCTGGGCGCTACACGGCATTTATCGGCTACGAGTGGACGTCGAATACAGGCGGCAACAACCTGCACCGCGTGGTCGTCTATCGTGACGGAGCTGGGAAAGCCAGTGTCACCGAACCGTACACCACACTAAAACCTCTCGGCAGCGACAATCCCCGCGAGCTGTGGAACTGGATGAACCACTACGAGGAAAAGACCGGCGGCCAGGTGCTCGCGATCCCGCATAACGGCAACCTTAGC
>Ga0210140_1000060_pt1 | contig 19173 bp, 19 predicted proteins | sample China_Bullhead_C_3_FD_184858 | JGI IMG/M metagenome (GOLD analysis project Ga0210140, IMG submission 184858) | Wetland microbial communities from San Francisco Bay, California, USA, that impact long-term carbon sequestration -... | ecosystem: Environmental > Aquatic > Marine > Wetlands ...
ATCGCCGTTACGTGTACCACTTTTGTTTGTGACACAGCAGGGCAGCGCTTCAAGAGCGGCACGAAAGGCGTTTTCATCAGTGTAGTTGATGACCTCATCGTCAGCATACTGCTCGCGCGTAAAAACCTGGCGTTTACGGTAGTCTGAGCGAAATCCCGGGACGACAGCAAAAATCGAGAAAGACCTGTGACGTCGATTCGCGACAAGATCTACCTGCACTATCTTCACGCCATGGTCTAGATTGACCAGAACGAAACCGGATACCGTCTTACCCGGTGGAATCGGATTACGGAAGGCCAGTAACTCAAAGCGTTGCTCAAGCACCTCCCTGGTTTCATTCTCGTGCCTGGTAATAAAAGCATCAACCGCCTCGGAGGCCGGATAGAAGTTTGGATCAATACCCGGTGACATCAACCAGTAAGCAACGTCATCGCCATTCTCGACTTCGATCCACACGGGCTGAATACCTTTTTTTGCCAGTGGGACACCATAGATGTCACGACTCTCATCGGCAGATAGCACGCTGGCCGATACAAGCACATCACCATCACTGCTCGTTACCACCCTGCCTTTGTAGTCCAGTTTCTCAGTCTCAGAGAGCGGTCCTTTTGAGGCACAACCTATGGTAGTGATCACAATGAGCACACCAGCAAGCAAGATCCGAACCATATGAAACGGCGAGCGAAAATAAAAATTCAAGATATCCACTTTCTGTCTCCCATGCACTAATGATGTTCAGATTTGCTGGTCCAATCAAAACACAAAGGCCTCCAAAGGAAACAACTCCCCGGAAACCTTATATTGACAATTCTCGCAAAACCTCGATTATTGGAATGTTTTCAAAATTTGAAGTGTTTATTTCTGGTACTATTGACATCCCGCTAAAGGAAATCGAGTTTATTTCTTCAGGCCGACTGTTTTCAGCGCCTCATTGCAGCGCATGCTGACCTTGCCTTCGTTGCGGTTGATGCAATCAAGCAGGCGACCTTCGCCTGGCTTGATATCGGCGCAGTATGCATCCAGGTCGTCACGGCATTCGGTGACGGCATATGACAAGTTAGCCAGCGTCCGGTTGAGTTGGTTGACCGAGTCGTATAAAGCAAATTCGCACTGCGATGAAAGTTTGTCCTTAAAGGCATAGAGACATGCCAGGATGCGGTTCTCTCCCGGTGTGACATCCTTGCAGTAGGTTGTCAGCTCCTTCTGACACCCTTCGCTAAAGGTATCAAGCGCCTCCTGTACTCCTTTCTGGAGAGGGTCCTCAGCTCCAAACGCAGTGGCTGCAAAAGACAAACCCGCAAATACAATCAGAATCACCAGTTTTTTCATTTCAACTCCTTCTTGTTAAGATTTATGTTTTATCTGTTTCTGACAAATTCCACTTTATAGCTCTGCTGCTCCACCGTCTGGAAATAGATACCCTTCAGCTGGTCAGCAGCAGAATCATACCGTCGGCTGAATTTTGAGCCTGGATAGTTGATGCCACACAGCTCGAGGAACAGAGCAAAGGATTATAGACTAATTAATATTACAAATATATTACTAATTGTTAGATGTATAAGTCAAGCACCACAATGTTTTAGGAGTGTAGGTTTTCGAGAAGTATAAATAGCTTGCCACGATCTTGACTCGTGGGGGAGAGAATTGCAGTTAAGATGTGCGGTGGATATATTGACTCTTTAGGAATCATTCAGGAGTGTCAATTGCAGAAACCTTAAATCGCCAATGCCCTGCATATGAAATGAAAACCCCCAATAGGGGTAACGGTGATAAAAGAAGAATGGGCAAGTAAGGTAATAGAGGACAAAGAAGAGCCCCATGGGGTGTTGTGTATATGAATTTTGGGCTAAAATTCGTCATGGCCGAGGATGGCCGATGGGGGGCTCTATGTAGATAGGATAAGCATGAATGAAAAACATGGCAAGAGGGGGAAATGGATAGGTCTTTTCTACTTGAAAATGTCAGACATATCAGCAGCAACTTGGAGTTTTGACAAAAAAGCAGGGCCATTTCTGACCCTGCCCTTGCAATATTAGTTTTTGCCACAATGTTGGCTTTTTCCTTATTCAAAAAAGTTTATGCTGTCTAGTGGCAATCTTAACTATGACATCAATCTATTCAGTTGAGCTGCAGACAAAGGGTTCATGATATCAGCCCCTTAAAGCACGCGTAGTTCTGCGCAGCCGTAGGCGATTCGATTTCTTCTTCTAACACCAACAAACATTCCGCATTTTTGAATCCTACACGGCTCAAAATTTCAATATGTTTTACTATCTCAAATCGGCCTGGCTCATATTCGAATCTAGCATTATCAGGTTTGATAAAGTCACCGTTCAGCAACATCCCACTGCCGTGAAGTATTTGAGCACAACTCCGATAGACTCTTTCGATGTTTTCTTGACTACCGAGATCATGCAACGCCCAGGTTGAAACGATGACGTTAATTGGCATTGGGATGTACTTCCACCAATTGTCTTTTACAAGATCCGCCTGAATATAAGTAACTCGCACGGAATGTGGCCTTAGCCTTTGCCTTGCAATATCGAGCATCGGACCAGAAAAATCGATAGCATAAAATTTAATATCAGGCATTGCGCTCAGCAGATGATCAGCTAAGTACCCTGGGCCAATCCCAAGTTCGACTACGCAACCATTTGCTGGTATTTGGGTTTTCAGCTCCGAAAGAATGACATTAAACAACTCGAGACGTTTGGGTGTTGGCACGAAGCGTGCAGCCCACCCCTCGACAAATTCTTCGTCATGGAATTCGTGATGGGCACCAATAACTTCTTCCATTGTTTTGTTACCCTCTTTTGCGTGTGTAACTATTTATTGTGAAACTACATATTTCTTGCCACAATAGAAACTTTTTTGGGATAGAAGCCGAGTGAAGGTGTGCAGTGACAATGATGACTCTGCTACAGAGAGTGCCAATCATCTCTAGGTAAACTTTTGATAAACTTCTCAACAATGTCAAGTAGATCTTTTTCAGCAGCGTACTGAATATGTTGTTTGAGACGTAACATTTTTTCATGATTTGAAGTATTATCCCATTTATCAAAGATAAGAGGAAGAGGAGGACTCCAATAACCACCTCCACCATTCTTGTCTGGCAACATCTCCCATAGTTCATGCCATTTGTTTTGGTGTGGACATATACGACCTTCTTCGCAGATATACTGTAATAAGCTTTTTAATTGATCTCTGTTCAACTCAAATAACTCCCAATAGATTTTGTAAATTTCAGGTCTTATTTAAAATTGCAATTAAAGACTTACAGACTGAAATATGCAAAAAAGGAACCATTGTGACAGATAAAAACAAATAGTTAATAATCTTGTATTTGGAGAGGATTCTCAGGGTGCCATTGAGCATTAGGTATGACTTCAAGTCTTATTATGTGGTTCAAGATATAGTGATTTGTGACAAAAAATGTCACGACAAGCCATTAATTTGTTTTACGTGGCAGAGTATAAAGGTGCCAATATTTCTTGACTTTTAGAAAACTTAAATTTTAAAGGCAAAGCAATCACTGTTGCCAGTGAACAGGGACCAGAAAATACTATTATTGATGGTAACCAGACTGACTCGGTAGTAACTTTTAACTTAGAGGAAGGCAATACAAGTGTTCTTAGCGGGTTTACCTTGCAAAATGGAAAAGCAGATTTTGGTGGAGGCGGAATCAGAATTTCGGGTTCTTCGCCCACGATTACTGACAATATTATTACCAATAATAAGGCAAGCAACGGATTGGGAATAGAAATCTATTTCGATTCTCCAATCATTCAAGGAAACACTATCAAGAACAATTCTCGTGATGGTCTTACCACAATAGAAATTATTTTGAGGCTGAAGTCGAGTGAAGGTGTGTACAGGCAATCTTAACTATGTTGCCAGGTTAGTCAATGTAGGTTGATAGACACCTAAACTCTTGAAATATGAAAAGCAGGGTCATTTTTGAACCTGCCAATGGAAGATGTATGCAATGTTATTGTCAATTATTTATTTTTGTATCACCACATTGACTCAGCTGCTAAACTAACTTCAACATATTTTTTCTCAAGTCTGCGAGGTGATAAATATATATGTATAGTTCGTCCTATGAAACTCATAAAACGTAAAGAATGCTGGACATTTACCTGGATCGGATGGATGGGGCTTCTTGCTTTGGGGGGCCTCGTTCTGTTCTTGTTTCTATTTACTATTCATCCTTTCCTGGCGCCTACGAAGCCGGTAGACGCGGATATCCTCATCGTGGATAACTTCCTCGAGGATTATGGCCTCAAAGAATTATCGGATGAGTTCAGGTCCAAGAATTATTCGTTGATACTTAGTGCCGGTGTCAGACTACCGCAAGGGAGTCCTTTGGCTGCTGAATATAAAACCTCGGGCGAACTGAGCGCTGCCATATTAAAGAAATTTGGAATTAGTGAAAAGGCAATTGTACCGATAATTCCCAAACCGGTAGAAAGAGATAGAACTTTTGCTTCCGCTCTGGCTGTCAAAAACTGGTTGACACAAAACAACATTCAGCCCAGGGGAATAAACGTATTTTCGTTCGGCCCTCACTCAAGAAGAAGTTGGATGCTATACAAGGAAGCTATGGGCGAAGAAATACCTGTCGGGATAATTGCTTGTGAAAATCGCGAGTACGATCCCAAGAGATGGTGGAAAACAAGCAGTGGGGTACGAACGGTCCTTGACGAGACAATAGCTTATATATACGCAAAACTTGTATTTGACCCGGAGAGGGTCAGGACCGAAATCGCAACTGAGTAACGGCAGGGACATTCTTGGTAAACGCTTACTTGATTTAGCACTCGTAAACGGCCCCACTCAATATTATCCTTCCGTAACGATACGCCGAGTGGCGTGAGGGCGTAACCTTAGGTAATATTATACCTTATCTCCTATGCTGGCTGCTTGTCTTTAGCGCCAATCAACTTGAAGTTCACTTGTTTCATTAAGATCCTATTGCAAAACTGACAATTTAAGGCATCTGCCTTAATTTTTTCATCACAAAATGGGCATAACTTTGTTTCGGTGATATTTCCCTCTATTTTTGATGGTACAAATTTTAACAACATACCAGCAAGCAACATAAAAGAGAGTTAACATTACTTGCCGTAATCTTGACTCTATGAAGGAAAATTACCAGTTAGGTGTGCACTGGCAATAGTAACATTCTTGGATGGGACTTAGACCAGGTTCAGCAGAAAACTGAAATTTTGAAGGGGCAATCCTGGCCACTTCTGGTCCTGTTATCATTTGCCTGCTTTATTTATAGTAGCAGCAACAATGAAAACTTCTTTTACCCGACAGCACTTATCAAATTTCAATCGATCAAAAATAAATGCTCAGGTGGAGTTGCTTGAAAATTCTTCCGGAATGCCCTTCTTCTGCGTTGAGGAGACTAGCACTTCAGAGAGTTCAGGAATTTTCTGAATCAGGGATCCAACTGAGATTTCTGCCGCCGCCGTATCGTATGCTCGAATCCCGGCTGCGTCAGAAATGATTATTGCAAAAGGCTTTTTCAACCCTGACAACCAGCACCCCATGTCCCCAGAAATGGACCGAATATAAAAGTTTTCGATAGGTATAATGATGACCTCGCCCTTAACCATGGGCTTTCCTATGCGTAGCTCATTCATTATGGGTTGCTCCGATGCAGCATGCGCAATGCCTGCAAAGTCGCCGGTGAAAACATAAATGCTGTGACAAGGGCAATAAATTGAAGCGGTATGATGCGTAACTTACCTTGACTCTCGACCTCCAGCGCAGGAGCTATAAATTCCGGTTCAATAAGAATCTCTGCGCTGCTAAAGTTTTTAGCGATACCTGCAACAGGACCGAGGAAACCCCACAGGTGTCCAGTGTCCGCAGGATCATTAAGCCCGATACGTAAACGGAGAGCAAAGTCACGGGCATGGATTGCGCTCAAAAGATTTTTGATGAATTGAAATGCACGCCGGCGGAAGGTTGGCTGCTTCAACAGAGCAATAGCAACACGTACATTGTCACCCTGTTCGCGCTTTTTAGTTTTTTCCCTGGGCTTTTTGGGGTGTCGTGAAACAGCTTTTATAGGGCCCGGAATTCCGATTTTAAATCGCACTAACCCAAAAAGCCAGTGAATATCCATATGCCCCTTGATCTCTTTGATACGGTCGATCCTGAATGCCACTGAAATTGGAAAAATCAGAAGCACCAACACTAATACGAGCAGAATCTCGATAATTTGTAACATGAAAGAACCAGTTAATCAGTTTTCTTGCTTGTCGATTTTTCCGCTACCGCCTTCCCAGCTATTTCAGCTACTTTTTCTAAAACCGAGGCCGTACCACCCTTAATGGATTCAATACGCACTCCATCCTTGTTTATGACAATCAATGCTACTGGCTTTATACCGCCACCGCCACCGGTGCCGCCACCGGTGCCGGAACATTTTTTAGGGTCTGCACCTTCTCCCCCTCCAACCCCAAAGCCAAAACCGACACTTACTAGTGGAATAAGCGTGTTTTCTTCTATCGTGATAGGATCACCGACCACCGTCTTAGAATTAAGCATGCGTTCGATTTCATTAACTGCAGTGCCAAAAAGTTTTTCTACGTCCATGATCATCGCCTCCATTTAATAAATTATTTTGATGCACTTACACGAATTACTATTTATTTACTTTATTGTTTGACCACGGTGAAATTATTATCGCTTCAGCTTCACCCATAATGTTCTAGCAGGAATCTGGCTGCATTCTCAGGTCCGTTCCATTTTTTAAGTTGTAGGCTAAAGGCATCAACAGCTTTCTTTGCATTTTTATCTTCGAGCAGTTTGTCGATTGCATCCAAGACGTCAACTGCGGTTGCTTTTTTCTTGCTCAAGCGAATAGCAAAGCCTTTCCGGACGCAAGCATCAAGATTTGCCTGCTGCTCAGGGTGCATTCCAATTCCGACAATCGGAGTTCCGGAAATGCATGCGTTCATAACGGTATTCTGTCCTCCATGAATTACGGAGATGTCTGCCATAGAATTCACCTTATGTGCAGGAACGAATCCAGTAACGATCACATTTTTAGGAATATCAACCTTCATCTGTTTAATATGAGATTTTACAGGTGCTATGACACGGTAAGGCCTGTCACGGAAGCCCTGCAGGATTTCAGCGACAAGTGCTGGTTTACCTGAGCTGCCCATAGCAAAATACACAATAGGCTTGTCTCGAGATAATGAGACCACCTCATAGGGAATAGGTTTGTCAATTCTGGCTGGTAAAGGTCCAACATAATGGAGAGTTGGGCGAATTTCAGGAAAACCGACCCATTCGGGGATATCAGCAAGAAGTGTATGATCGCCCTCGATCAGATCAATAAAATTTTTGAATCTTGGTAAGCTATACTTTGCCCCTATTGCATTATAGGCTTTGACTGCAGCGGGTAGCTTGAGCACCAAATTGCTCATAAATCGACTCATTTTTACTTCGTTATTCCGAAATAACCATCGTACGAAAGCAAAGTCAGTTCGATCAGGCCAAGACTGTAAGCCAGCCTCATAATATTCCCTGACTGATGTAGAGTGCAGAACGTTAACAAAGGGAACTCTTGCAGCACGAGTCGATATTGTGGTGCTTAAACACCAGCCGGTAAGTACTGCAGCGGGGTTTATTTCTTTAAAAAAAGAAATTTCTTTAGGTACTCTCTGTTCAAGTTCTTTTTTTGACAAATATCCAACTGTATTTATTGTTTCACCACTCAGTACAATTCGGAGGCGTGCAAGCTTTTCATTTGACAACCGTGGCGACATTTTTTCTAGGCGGAAATCTTCAGCCTCGATTAATTCCTCAAATTGTCCGCCATAACTTGCAAAAACGATATTAAAATGTTTTTGCGCTGCCTTGGCGATTTCAAGCATTCTCCCTGTTTCAGCCAAGTTGTATCCAGCGACTGCAAATACCAATGTTTTCATCAATCCCTAGAAATGGCAGCTTTTTTTTCTTCGTATTCTTGCTTATCTATTTCTCCTTTTGCGTATCTCTTGTTAAGTGTTTCCATCGCAGACTCAGACTGTTGACCAAAAGACTGACTCATGTTGTCACGATACCCAGGGCCATAACTCATCCAGTCACGCCAACTACAACCCATATTCCTTCTTCGCATAATTAAAAAAAAGTTAACGTACTCCTCACAATGCTCATAGGGACCTCCTTCATTCTACTATTGAGAATGTTGACTGAAGCGCTCGCAATGGTGATCGCACATGGGGACTACCTTGCTGTATTCAAACGATATGTCAAATGGCCAGTGGAACTTAGTCTTTGTGTTCATTATCCCCGCAACTTCCATGCCTTTAATCACACGACAGTTAGTTCCATTTACCGAATCGCGGACTGTCTTAATCGCAGAATCACATCCCAAAACGATCACGGCGTCATACTCTTTTGCCTGGTCTTGCAACTTTTTGCGCTGTCGTGTTGTCCACAGACAAAGAAAGAACTGTTGAATAACGCCGGCCTCGAACTTTGTTGTCTTCACGCCTTTTTCAAGCAATTGAGATTTTAATCTACCTATGTACCTTTCCAGGGGGGGTGATTTAAGCAGACTTCCAAAAAACTGCAGGAATGGTTTGTCTTCGCCCATGGCAAGACTAGCTCCAGCACACATGTTGCAGGCAGCGATCAATGCAGAACCTGTCCCCTCGACTTCTGAAACTACATCCAACGCCTCAAGATGGATTGGCATTTTCTTGTCCCCCTAAATTTGAAATACTAAACAATCCCGAGGCATTGGAAACCTCAGCACCGAATCAATAATATTGTGAGATTATATGAAAACTATAAAATGCAGCTGGCATTTAATCAAGTGCCACAATGTGTTAGGAATGTGGATTTAAGAGAATTATAGATGTCTTGCCAAAACAGTAACTATTTTAGCTCAAAATGGAAGTTATGCTGTGTACTGGCAATCTTGACTAGGCAATCAATTCATAGAGTCCAGCTGTATAGCAGAAACTTAAAGTTCTGAATCAAAAAAAGCAGGGCGTAATACCCTGCTTAACATTATTATTTTTTTAGTCCGTATTAATTCTTTGTATCAATAACCATAACACGTTGATCAGATTTATTGTGGCTGTATCCCCGCTTGCTTGACAATACTTTTTACGGTATCCATCTCTTTGTTGACTTTCAGCAACCTCAAGATGGGTTAAGATGGGTTGCATAAATGTTGAGTTCATTTGCCGCCAACGCTGAGGGAAGTCAACCCTGCGCCAATATCTGCTCCAATGCTGTCTGATTTGGAGTAACAAAGGGGGGAGAAGTTGGCACCTTCGCAAGTAATTCCAAAAAATGTTCAGTCTTCCCTTGTGCAGGAAGCATATGTGCTGAAAGTATTATTTTCGGATTAATTCCACGAATTTTGTCCAGTGCCCCTCCAAATACCTTTGGCTCAACCATATGAAGCCAAGGGCTGTCCGCACTGGCCCAAGTGATCATGCCTTGTGCCAGATCCCCCTCTGTAACATCATCAAGATTTTGAACCGGCGAAGGGATGATAGCGCCAAAGCAATCGGCAGAGAAAAAAGCCTCTGATTTATTATCGTAGATGCCTATAGTAGTCGGATTATCAAACAGGGGCGGCCTGACGGCGGTAAGCGTCCGGTCGCCTACATTGATACTTTCTCCGGGATTTAGCCAGTTAACTCTATGCATGGGTACAGACCAGGCCGTGCTCATCCTCAACACTGCTAAGGAGTTCGCCACAAGCCGTGCCTGAGGGGCTGCTTCAAGCACTTTCAGTATACTGCCGGTATGATCCGCATCGTCGTGGGTGAGCCAAACCCACCTCAAATCCTGGGGATCTATGACCTCTCTCAGAGCCTCCATAAATTCCTCACTTTCAATCCCCATTCCAGTATCAACGAGGACTGGCTCTTTTGCTTTGATCACGAATGCGTTTACTGGAAGGAATCCTGCACCAGGAATTGGGAAATGGGCAGGGAGAATGTCAATGTCAGGGATTACTTGGTAGGGTTTATTCATTGGACACACCTCCTAAAGTTTCATGTAAAAATGGTTCGTTCAGTTTCTAATAGAAACTGAACAAGTGGAATGACGATGTTGGCCAGTCAGTCTCATCTATTTTGTTTTGTGGCTTGTCACCCAGGATAAGACGTGAAATGCCCATTCCTGGGCAGATGCCCGTAATGGCGGCAAAATAAAAGAAAATGGGAGGTGCATAAAGAAGCCAGTGAACAGTAGCGAATCCCGTGAGCCATATACCTGCCTAGATAACAGAGCCAACTAGAAAAACAAATAACCTCATGGAGCTACCAATCAAATATTCACGCATCGCGATCTCCTTTGTAAAAATATATCTAAAAGAATAGTATAATTAAACCAATAAGATTACGTTTGGGGATGTCAATATCGAGGTGCAAATATATTGTTAGGAATGAATGCTACATTGGATTTCACACTGCTTGCCAAAATCTTAACTTTTTTAACTCAGATTCGTAGTTTCCATGTGGAGTGGACATCTTAACGTCCCAAACAAAATATACCAAATGTAAAAAGCCGGTGAGGGAATTTCTGATCCCAGCGCCGACTTTTCAAGCGTATAGGCTCAATAATAATGTTGATTAACCTATCAAACCATCAGGCTATCAACCCTCCATGGCTTTCACAGCCTCGTCAGTTGTAAGGACAGCGTTGGCAATATAGCCATAGTTGATGAGCGCCGCCTGATAGCCATCGCCCAGCTCGGGATGCTTGGCACCGGCGGTAGCGTCTTTTACCACAGTTACCTCAAAACCCTGTTCTATCAATTCGCGCAGATGAGCTTCTACACACAGGTTGGCTGACATGCCTCCCAAAAGAACCTTGTTAATGCCTCGCTTGCGAAGCTGCAGGGCAACATCGTTATTCTCTGGACCATAAACTTTGTGGGGGCTGGATACAATGGTCTTCCCGTCCTCTATGTATGGTTTGTAGCGTTCCAACCAATCGGCACCTGACCCTTCGAAACCCTCTAGATCCAATGCACCACTTCGGTCAAACATTTTAATGTCATGCATTACATTCTCAATGGTTCCCCCGAATTTCCAACCATGGTCGGTGGGGTAATAGTAATGGGGCGAGATGAAGACCTTGAACCCTTTGGCCTTGGCGGCCTTGAAAAGCCTCTCGATGTTTTCGACAGTCTTGTTCTCCTTGACGCTGTCCCCGACTAACCCCCAAGTTACACCTTTCTCACTAAGGAAGTCGTTCTGCACGTCGGTTAATAGTACTGCTGTGTCTTTATTATTAATATTCATGGCTTTTCTCCTTCTTCTAAAATGAAATATACTTTTCAAAATAAAAAAGCTGAATCACCTTTTATAGGTAACCCAGCTATCTTTTAAAAGACCTGAGGCTTTCCGCCCCATCTTCTCAAATGGTTCGACTTTTTCTATAATATTCTATGATTAAACAATATGTCTGAAATGTAAAACAGTCAACTATCTCTTGTGTCACAATGTGGTAGTAAGGAGTAGGAGGCGCGAACTTCGCATTGCTTGCCACATTGTTGACTCTAAAATGAAAAAAAACCAGTTAAGGTGTGCACTGGCAATGTTAACTTTTTGGATGGGATCGCTAGTGATGATTAATAGCAGCTATCAAAACCCAGTTTCCAACAAAAAGGACCCAAAAACCTCAGAATTAACTGAAGGGGGGGCTGACACATCACTACATTTTTCGATTACGAAGGGATTGGGCTCCAGTGCACCTAAACCGTGGGAACTTCTCGGGGCTCCCGGGGCCTCACGGCATCCAGGACACTGGAGCAAGATGTGTATGTGGATAATTATTAATCTTTCTAAATATATAAAAACTATTTTATATATAAATCAATCGCCCACCCGTCGTATTTCCTGGAGTATTTTTATTTATCAGGTTTAAGAATTGTTTATGGGAATGGCATCACCTTCAATGTCTGTGGCATTGCCAGAAAAACCTCTAGCAATGGAGTCGCTCCCGTCGTAGAAGTTTTAAAACTAAATGTCGTACAACCCCCTAAGGAAATAGTTATAAATAATTGCTTAATAATATTTGCAATAATGTGTCAATTAAAAAAATAATATATTTCTATCAATATAATTTAAAGTTTAATATAATGCGTAATATATACATTTAGTATATATAGAATTGGTTGGGTAATTACTAAAACTGGGAGATGGGAAATGGGCAGTGATTTACAGGATATTTTCAAGCTGGCGGCCAAGCACTTTTATAAAAAATACAAGAAACAAGGCGGTTCCCAGGCAGAAATAGCCGAGAAGCTAGGAATCACCCAATCCTATGTGTCTGCCGTTATGGGCGGTTCCAAGACTGCTTCGCTTGAATTGCAGAACCAGATAGCCAATATACTGTATGGTCCCTTTGAGGAATTTCTTGCTGTAGGCCGCAAGATTCATAAAAATATTGATCCTGAGAAGAAAGAACAGCCTGAACCAAAAGAGGGTGTTGAAAAACTAATCGCTGAACTTACATACTATGTGATGGATCATCAGCGTATAGAAAGGGAGCTGGCAGAGACCAAAAACTTTTACGAAAACATCGTGCAGAACCTTCAATCCGGTGTGCTTGTCACTGATAGTGATGACACAATATTTTTCGCCAATCGGTTCATGTCCGTTATAGCCGGTATCCCTTCAGAACAATTGATGGGTGTCAATATTATTGGTGGGAAAGATATATTTCCTGAAGCAGACCTGACGGAATTTGCAAAAAAGTATATGCAGGCCAAGAAATCACTCGCCCCCCTTTTTTATGAAAGCATCAAAGTCATTACTCCAGGTAGCCGTATGGCATACCAGTCCGGTTGGTTCATACCAAAGATCAAGGAGGGGCAATACGATGGCATGACCTGCACAATTCGTGATACAACGAAGTCCCAGGAACTCAGCATGCTGCTTAAAATTTCATTGGATAACAACCAATATGCAATTGGCATTACAAAACAGGTTGAACCGGGTGTATATGCAAACACCTATTTCACCAATAAAAAGATGCGGCAATTATTTGGTCAGGAAGACACAGAATATACAGAAATTTCTATCCAAGAGTCGCTCATAAAATGCGAGAAATTTATTCGCAATAAAAAAGAGTGGCGGGAGTTTCTTCGCAAGAATTTTAAAACAGGGAAAAAGGGGTCAGTAATAATAAAACACACTAACGGCAAGCAATACAGGTGGACCAGTGAAACTTTACTGGATAATGATGGAAAACCCTGGGGCAGAATCGCAGTAGTGAAAGAGGTGAGCAAGGGCAGAAGAAAAAAAGATACCTAAACTTTATGAGATGAACAGCGCCATTACAAGTATTCATCAGTGTATTGAAATTCTGTCCTCATTGGTTGTTTAGATTTATTTGTACCTGCAAAACAAGGTATTGCGAAGCCTCATTTCAGGGGTTTCCCCGATAGTATTTTCTGTCATAGTGCTTACATTTACTATAATTATAAAGTTTATTAGTAATTCTCAGTTGATAATTTATGGCCAAGAATGGTCAATTGTCTTAAATTCAGGTCAAAAAGGAGTATGAAGTGGAAAAGAGCGACACAGTTAAATTTACAAAAGTTTTTATGTATTCTGTTTTAGCGCTGTTTTTGGTTGGCAGTATCATCAATTGTGGTGGTTCCTCCACAGGTTCTGCCCAGGTCCAGGCACCAACGATCTTGATCCAGGATTTCATTGCTAAGCACGAGACCATGGTTGATAAATCTCTTGTTGACTTTTATGTTACAGATGAACAGCCTTTTGTTGCAGCTGCAGTAGACAGAAGAATTGGTGAGGAAAAAGTCGCAGGTGAACTCGATAAACTGCAGCATGCTACTTTTGATTTTTCCAATTTGCAGATAGATGTTGTTGGCGAGAAAGAAGCCTATATCAATGATGAACCTAAAAAAATTATCAAGGTTACCGTGTCCGGCAGTTACATAATGAAACAGGAGGACGGCGACAAGACCATCGCGGCTAATGATACTATTATCCTTCTTGAGATGGTTGATAATAAATGGAAAGTGACTGAAAGAATCAATCCCTGGAGCTAATTTCTTCTTGTAGCTCAGAATTCTTTCCTGACATAAAAAAGGGGCACCCGAGATCGGGTGCCCCTTTTTTATGGTTTATGAAGCAGATTTGTCCTGATGGTAATCATTTCATTGTATCAGGAGATATTTTTCTTTTTATATCAATCACCGGGGTGGAATCAAGTATATCCAGGCCCCTGACCGTCAGTATATTGTCATGTATATCTTCGACCAACAGCTCTGAAACTGCGATCGGGTTCGGCCTGACCGGGCTTCGAGTAGAGAAAATGCCGCGCTTTGGTTTTGAAGTGTCACCGCGGGGATGAACCCGCAGAATAGTGCGGTCGGCCCTGTCCAACCAGAAGAGCACAACAATTGTATCCCCCTTCCAAATGCCCTGAAGACCCTCACGGAATTCCGGGAAAATTTCAATGGTTCCCGCATGCTCTGATTCATCAAAGTTTTTGGGAGTCTCTTCTCTTTTTTTTAAATCGCAATGCAGGATTCCGATAGGCCGGATAGTAATGGCAGTCATATTTCTTTCCTTTGTTATAGTATATATTAGTTTCCAGACGTCAACTATACTTTATTATCATGGTCGGAACAGTTAAAAGTTGCCGGTTTGCATTGCTTCAGTGCAAGAAACAGGTGTAGGAACATGAGTATCGGTTGCATATGTGTCATATATGCGTGTAAATTAAAATAAACGATTGAAACAGGATCTATTTAAAGTGCAGCCATAATGAGAGTGGAGCTTGATTGTGACCGACGACACTATGGACAGGATAAGGAAGGAGTTTCCCAATCTTCCGGACCGGTTGCTTGGTTTGGGGGAGATGGCTGAAAACCTGTGGTGGAGCTGGCATCCTGCAGCCCGCATGGTATTCAAGTCCCTGAACCGGCAGGCCTGGAAAGAGAACCTGCACAACCCGGATAAAACACTGAAGGAGCTTCCTCCGGAAAGACTTGCTGAGGCCGCAAAAGATCCGGATTTTCTCAGGCATTATGATTTGGTGCTCTCCCAGTACCACAAGTATCTCGAAAAAGGTTTATGCTCTATGCTGAGCACTGTGTGCGAGCGGGACACTCCTGGTATTGCCTATTTTTCGGCGGAATACGGTTTGCACCATTCCCTGCCTTTTTACGCAGGTGGGCTCGGTTTCCTGGCCGGGGATTTCATCAAAGAGTGCAGCGACCTGCAGGTGCCGCTTGTGGCTGTGGGCTTCATGTATCCGGAAGGCTATGTCCTGCAGCGTATACGCGAAGACGGCTGGCAGGAAAATTTCGATCAACCCCTGGATCGTGAGGCAGCCCCCATCAACAGAGTGTTGGACACAAATGGGGAGCAGGTGGTGGTCAAGGTGCCATTTATCGAGCCGCCGATTTATGTCAGTGTATGGAAGGTTGACGTGGGCAGGGTGCCACTCTATCTGCTTGACACCGATATCGAAATCAACGATCCCTGGAACAGGTCAATATCATCAAGGCTTTATGCCGGAGACATCGAGCAGAGATTGCGGCAGGAGATAGTCTTAGGCATAGGGGGCATGGAGGTGCTGGAGCATCTTGGGATCAAACATTCCATCCTGCATCTGAATGAAGGCCATGCAGCCTTTGCCCTGCTTGAAAGGATCAGGGACAAGGTCGAGGCCGGACACAGTTTTGACGAAGCGCGCCAAACTGTGGGAGACACGACTATTTTCTCAACGCATACTCCTGTGAAGGCTGGGCATGATGTTTTTCCCTTTGAACTGATGGGAAAATATTTCCAGGATTATTGCTCAACACTCGGTTTGCAACATGATACATTTCTGCAGTTGGGTGTCCATCCTGATGAACCCCAAAGCGGTTTTAACATGACCGCCTTTGTATTGCGTATGGCAGGTCATCTCAACGGCGTGAGCAGGAGGCATGGCGAGGTGGCCCGCAAAATGTGGAAGAATCTATGGCCGGGCGTTGATGAGGATAAGGTTCCCATCGATTATGTTACCAACGGTGTGCATGTGCCAACCTGGATTGAACCGAAGATGTTGCTGCTCTTCAATAAATATCTGGGTCCGGACTGGCTGGATGAGCATAACAATCCCTATATCTGGGAGCTGGTTGACGAGATTCCTGACAAAGAGCTCTGGGATACCCACATGTGGTTGAAGATCAAGCTGATTGATGCAATCCGTGAGCGGGCCAGGCGCCGTTGGATCGACGATCGGCTTAATCCTTCCCTCATGATGTCGGGAGGTACGTTGTTGGATCCGACAGTTCTGACTATTGGCTTTGCCCGGCGTTTTACAACGTATAAGAGAGCAGATCTTATTTTATATGATATGGAGAGGCTCAAAAAACTTTTGATTGACCGCTGGCAGCCTATCCAGATTATTTTTGCAGGCAAAGCCCATCCCGCAGATGATCCGGGCAAGAGAATCCTGCAGCGCATTGTTAATGTAGCCCGTGATCCGGAATATGGAGGAAGGATTGCCTTTGTCGAAGATTATGGTGAGCAGTTCGCCCAGTATCTGGTGCACGGAGTCGATATATGGCTGAACAATCCTTTGCCGCCCATGGAGGCATGTGGCACCAGCGGAATGAAAGCCGGTTTGAACGGGGTGCCCAATTTAAGCATCCTGGACGGCTGGTGGCATGAAGGCTATGATGGCAGGAATGGATGGGCTTTCGGGGAAGAAAGCACCGAATCAAACCGTGACAGAACGGATGCCGAAGCCATATACCGGCTGTTTGAGGAAAAAATCATCCCGCTCTTTTATCAATCAGGAAATCATGAGATATCCCAAGAATGGGTCAGCATTATGAAAGAGTCTATGAAGATCTGCGGTTCCAGGTTTTCTGCGCGCAGAATGGTTATTGATTATATCACGAAATTTTATGTTAAAGCCTTGCAGAAGAGAGAGACATAAATTTTATACTATGTGATTCATTAAAATTCTTAGGAAGAATATATGGCAGAAAAGAACGCAGGAGAATTCGGCTGGAGCCAGGAGATGGGCATATCGCTGCACGATAAGATCAAAAATGATCTGAAAAATGCCATGCTGCAAAGGAAAAATGATATCCGGGACACGATTCGTGTCGTAATGGGCGAATACCCGAAATTGACTGTGCCCATTACGCTGGAAAGCGGCAAGAAGACATTTCGGGTCAAAAAACCTGAAGAGATAAGCGATGATGATCTGCTCGGGATTATCCGCGGTTTGGTAAAATCAGAGAAAACGATCCTGGAACTGCAGAACAAGGAAAATTCGCCGTATCTGCAGGTGCTAGAATCATACCTGCCTAAAATGGCGAACCGGGATGAAATCTTGGTTTGGATAAATGAAAATATTGATTTTTCCGACTACAAAAGTCCTATGCAGGCCATGGCTCCCATTATGAAGCATTTCGGCAAACTTGCAGACGGTAATATGGTGAAAGGCATACTGCAGGAGTTGTCTCAGGGGTAAGGTTTTATTCCTTTTACTCAATGGTGTAGTGTGTCATGCAGAAAACATTGATCCTGTTAGGTGTGGTATTTCTGGCAGTGGGGCTTCTCTGGCCATGGCTCGGGAAATTCCCCATTGGGCGTCTGCCGGGTGATATTGTCATTGACAGGCCCAACCTGAAAATTTACTTCCCCATCACAACCATGATAATTATCAGCATTATTATTTCCATCGTGTCCCGCTTTTTTAGAAAGTGACTGGAGAGACTTTGCCTTACAAGAAAAATTTGAGATTGTATTTTTTTTGCCTTTATGTTCAGTCAAGATTTCCATTTTTGAGTGGACTGGTTAAAATTATCTGAGATGCTATAAATTGATTTTTCAGTATGTTTTTTTCATAAAAGGAGATTGCAATGGGTAAGATAGGCAGGAATGAGACATGTCCCTGCGGTAGTGGTAGAAAGTTCAAGCGGTGTTGTCTGGGGAAGCAGCAAACCGTGAGCCGTAACCTTACTGAAGTGCAGAAAACGCAGATTTCTCTGCAGAATGCCATTAGCACAATACAGAAGGCAGCTTCACAGGGCGTGCAGAATGTTCATGAGCTAGGGGTGTTCGTTCTTTTTTCCACCACAGGCGGGGATGCATGGCTGCTTGAAGTGACGGATTCAGACGCTCTGCAGGTTGCAGCCGCTCAGGAAATTCTGACCGTGGATTTTGAAGAAAATCCTGAAACCATTGAAATCAACTGGTCTCATACCTTCGAAATAAAAGACAGGCAGTTTGTTATAACTGCTTATAAAGATAAGAAAATTGAAACAATTGAAAATTATCCGACCCATCCGATCAGGGCGGCGATTAAGCGTATCAAGAAAAAGTATTCGCCTGAATTGCTCGAAAGCGTCCATGTAGATCAGGAGCAATCCCCCAAAGAGGTCTAGCCTGAACAGGAACAGCGAGTGCATTCTCCGTAGCCTTGCTGCGGGGTTAAAGAGCGAATCTGATAAAATTTACATCCTTACCTCAGGAGATTCTCCGCGGCTCGAAGTCTACGCTTATCTGCCGCGGGGAGATTCAATTATGCTGTTTGACTGTTGAAGCGCTTTTACTTTGAAACTTTATTTGCGATTTATCCCCTTGGCAGCCATCATGGGGATGATTTTTTACTTATCCCACCAGCCAGGCGATTTTGTCAAATTGCCCCAGCTTGTAGCTGTAGACAAGCTGTTGCATGGTATTGCCTACGCCATCCTTGCCGGCACATTTCTCTACAGCCTGTACCCCTTCATCCATGATTCCAACCGTGCTGTTACATGTATCATAGTGGTGGTAATGTGCATATTGTTTGGAGTAAGTGACGAGTTTCATCAATCCTTTATCCCGGGGCGCTTTGTGAGCGCCTGGGATGTGGCAGCTGACGGTTGCGGGGCCCTGCTTGTTGTTGGGTTATGGTACAAGCGGTCAGCAAAAAAGCGCCAAGAATTAATCTTGACAAGTGACAAAAAAGGTTCTTAGTTTTTTAAAATTAGTTTGTAGGGCCATCTCCAGCAGCGTATATTCATTTACATGAAGCACTGTGGCGAAGTACTAAGCGACAGTGTCATTTTATTTCACAACGCTTTGGCCGGCAGAGGTCTTGACCCTCAGCAGAATTATATGACAGACAAACCCTCATACAGCGAATTGC
>Ga0210140_1000061_pt1 | contig 18892 bp, 16 predicted proteins | sample China_Bullhead_C_3_FD_184858 | JGI IMG/M metagenome (GOLD analysis project Ga0210140, IMG submission 184858) | Wetland microbial communities from San Francisco Bay, California, USA, that impact long-term carbon sequestration -... | ecosystem: Environmental > Aquatic > Marine > Wetlands ...
GGTCGGGCCAGCTCGAACCGATTGCGCGGGTCCGCGTCGACATCAACGACGACGACTGACGACAACTCACACTCTCGACAGGCGGGTAATGAAGTTGTTTACCAAACTGCATGGACGCCGGGTGCCGCCGGGGCTCGAATGGCAGATCCTGAAGAGACTGCCGAAAATCACGCTCGTCGGCTTGCTGATTCCCGTGGCGATGGCCGTTCTCGTCCGTGTGCTGCCGGTGGAACCGGGTATCGATCCAGCGAAACACGTGAGGTCCGTCGACATATTTGCCATTGCCACCGCGATTACCTTCGCTACCGCCGTGCTTACCCTCGCCATCGGCTGCATCGTGGTCTACGTGATGAAAGGTCCGGCTTATGTTGCGGATGCCTATCCCCTGCAGCATTCGGATCGCCCCTCTACGCGTGCTGCAGTGCGGGATGAGCCTGACGACCGCTGACGACACGCTCGCGAGTTGAAATTTGTCGCCCAGCCGCTAGGGTTATAGGTGAGGGCGTCCGCCTGCCCCTGCAGCCGAGGCGCTGTCACCCTGTGTTAGATCCCTGCAAAGGAGGCAACGATGGGAATGCTCGACAAGTGGTTCGGCGGCAAGAACGACTATCCTCCACTTCCCGCCGACAATGAAGCCAGCGCCAAACTCGACGAAGTCAAACCGCAGCTCGAGGAACTGGCGAACCGCATCCACGATCACCTGGAAGTCGTTCCCGGCGAGCACGAGGCCTACGTGTATCTCGGCAAGCCACCGAAACGTTTTGGCATCGCGTGGCTTCATGACGGCAAGGTCGACGGCCTGAAAGAGCTGGTCGATCAACACAAACTGTCACAGTCCCAGGTGCAGAAGCTGGTCGTCGCCCTCGGCGCGGCTTACGAGCAAGCGAGCGAGGCGCCGCGTTATTCGACCGAGGTCGCAGGCAAACAGATCACGGTGATTCCGTCCCGCGGATTGGGGAAGGAGGTTCACCAGATCATCGAAGGCGCGATCCACTGACAGAATGATCGCCCCCGCCGGCCGGGGGCCAACTAAGCATCGGCCGGCGAGTAGCTACCGATTCCGCCGCCGCGGGCGGCAGGCTTGTTTGTGTGCGGATCGCGACAATAAGTAGAAGCCACGATCGGAAGTTAGCGCGACCGGCCGTATATGCAATAGTCTGGGTATCGGCCACGCCTGAAACGCACGCATAACGTGTGTACTGGAGACCGGCCATTTCGCCGCGAAGAATAAAAATCGGTGCAGCGGTACTGGTGTTGGTGCCCACGCTGGTTTTTGCCTCCTGGGTATTCACCGAGATGATGGTCGAGCAGACCGCCGGCGAATCGTTCTGCGGCGGCTGCCACACGATGGGTCCCATGGTGGCGGCCTACCGTGCGGACATCCATGGCGGCGCCGGCGAGCAGGGAGTCAAGGCAAAGTGCACGCACTGCCACATCCCGCACGACAATCCCGTCACCTACATGATCATGAAGAGTCGCTTCGGCATCCACGATGCCTGGGCACAGCTCACCTACGACCTCGACTCGATCGACTGGCAGGCCAAGCGCAGCCACAGCGAGAACTACGTTTTCGACTCGGGCTGCCTGCAGTGCCACAAGGATTTGCAGCGCGCCAGTGAATCGAGCGCGGTGAGCTTCGTCGCCCACCGACCGTACTTCCTCGGCACGATCGAGAGCAAATGCGTGACCTGCCACGACCGGGTCGGCCACAAGAATCTGAGCGAACGGCTCGCCACGGCGAGCATGGGAGAGTAATCGCGATGGATAGAATCAAGACATTTGCAGCAGTCCTGTTGCTGCTGACCTGCAGCACAGTGCTCGCACAACAATCGGGCTCCGCCATCAACACGGACGCGGGTGACATGAGCGATATCAAGACCATCGCCGTCACTCGCGGACTTACCGAGGCCGGGCGAAACTGCATTACCTGCCATCGCGATCTCGACCCCGGCATCGTCAACGACTGGAAGCAGAGCCGCCACGGTCACGTGGGCGTATCCTGCATCGATTGCCACGCGGTCGCAGCCGATTCGCCAACGGCCATCCAGCACGAAGACGTGTTCGACATGAAAAAGTACGACACGTCGCTGCTGGACCGTGACGTGTACATCTCCGTGCTCGTACCACCGAGCACCTGTGCGCGTTGCCATGCGATGGAGCATGAGCAGTTTGCAGCAAGCGGCCATTTCCGTTCGTATCACCAGATTGTTCCGAAAGACAATCTTCACGCACTCGTCGAGGTTCACGAAGGACGCAACATTCCGGAATTGATGACAGCACCCGGTGAAACCGGCTGCATGCAGTGCCATGGCACCAAGATAAAGCTGGATGAGAACGGCCGGCCAACGCCGGACACCTGGCCGAACGCGGGCATGGGCAACGTCTACCCGGACGAAAGCACCGGAAACTGCAGCGCCTGCCATACGCGGCACAAGTTCTCACTGGCCGAAGCCCGCAAACCGTTTGCCTGCGCGTCCTGCCACCTCGGTCCGGACCATCCGGACATCGAGATCTTCGAAAATTCGAAGCACGGCCACATCTACAACACACAGGGCGACGAGTGGGATTGGGAAACCGCTCCGGGCGCCTGGGAACCGGGTGACTACCGCGGACCGACTTGTGCGACCTGCCACATGAGCGGCATCGGTGAGCTGCTCACAACGCACAACATTTCCGAACGCCTGTACTGGAACGGCTGGGCCAAGCGGTCCGAGATGCGCAACTCGACGGACCCGATGAGCCCGCTGCTCGGCAACGGGCCGGAAGGCCGCAAGAAGATGAAGCAGGTCTGCAACTCCTGTCACGGCACGCTGCACACGGACGGGTTCTTTGCCCAGGCTGACAAGGCGGTCCAGCTTTACAACGTCGGCTACTACGATCCGGCCAAGAAGATGCTGGACGAGCTCGGTGAAAAGGGGCTGCTCAAAGACAACCCGTGGACGGACGAGTTCCAGATCGTCTTCTATCACCTCTGGCATCACGAGGGCCGCCGCGCCCGCCAGGGTGCGTTGATGGGTGCGCCCGACTATGCCCACTGGCACGGCTTCTTCGAACTGCAGCTGGACCTCTACAAGCTCGAGGAACTCTACGAGAAACGCCTCGAAACGGGGCAGATCGAATAGCCCGTCCCGCACAGCCTCGACCGCCATTCCCGCCCCGCCCCGCCCCCGCATAGGGCGCGGGGCGGGATAATTACGTGTGCAACCAATGGCGCGATCGCGCTAGAATCCTGCGCCCCCATCGCCTAATACGACAACTCGGATTGGAGAGCCCCATGCGGACAGCAATCACCATCGCGTTCCTCGGATTCCTGGCGTCGACCGCCGCTGCCGACACCCGTCTACTCAGGTTTCCGGACCTGCACGGCGACACGGTCGTTTTCACCTATGCGGGTGATCTCTGGCTCGCCGACACGGATGGCGCCAATGTCCGCAGGCTCACCTCGCATCCGGGCCAGGAGTTGTTTGCCCGGTTCTCGCCCGACGGCCGTCACATCGCCTTCACCGGCCAGTACGACGGCGGCGAGCAGGTCTACGTGGTGCCCGTCACCGGCGGTGAGCCGAAGCGACTGACCTGGTATACCTCCGAGGGACCGCTGCCGGCCCGGTGGGGTTATGACCACCAGGTGTACGGCTGGACGCCGGACGGCGAGGCCGTGCTGTTCCGGTCTCTGCGCGAGGGATTCAGCCTGACGGATTCGCGCCTGTACACGGTCAAGACGTCGGGCGGCCTTCCCGAAGCGCTGCCGATGGTCGTTTCGGGCGCCGGCGCGCTGTCACCCGACGGCGATCGCGTCCTGTTTTCACCGCTGTTTCGCGACTTCCGTACCTGGAAACGCTACGAGGGCGGCTGGGCGCAGGACCTGTTCGTCTTCGAACTCGACGGCTCCGGGTCACGAAATATAACGAAGCACGTGCGAACCGACCGCGATCCGATGTGGATGCCCGAGGGTATCTTCTTCGTCTCCGATCGCGACGACTACCTGAACATCTACGCCTTTGACGAGAACAGCGGACAGACGCGCCAGCTGACGAGCTACGAAGGCCGCGACGTGCGTTGGGCAACCGACGACGGCTCGCATCGTATCGTCTACGAACTGGACGGCGCCCTGCACATCCTCGATGCGCGGACGGGCGACGATCGCGCGCTCACGATCTCGGTCCCGGCGGACACCGGCTTCGAGCTCGGCGAACTGGTGAAGGTCGCCGGGAATCTCGAGGCCTTCGACATCAGCCCGAATGGCGAGCGCGTGGTTGTGGCCGCGCGGGGCGAAGTGTTCTCCGTGCCCGTGGAGCACGGCGTATCGCGCAACCTTACGAACAGCGTGGGCGCGCATGAACGCGAGGTGGCCTGGTCGCCTAAGGGCGATCGCGTCGCCTGGATTTCCGATGCGAGCGGCGAAGAGGAGATCTACATTGCCGACCACCTCGGGCAGGCCGCCGCGACGCGGGTAACCAGCGATTCGTCGACCAGGCTGTACAGCCCGGTGTTTTCCCCCGACGGCAGCAAGATTGCTTACGGCGATTCGGAAGCGAGGATCTTCGTTGTTGACAGCGACGGCCGCAACAAGCGGCAGGTGGCGGACGATCCCGGGTTCCCGCAGCACGACTACTCCTGGTCTCCCGATTCGCGCTGGCTCGCTTACTCGATGGAAGACGAAAACGGCTACCGGTCGCTGCACATCTGGGACAGCGACTCCGAAAAGTCGCGCCGAATAACCGGCGAGATGTTCAGCGAATACAACCCTGTCTTCGCGCCGGGCGGAGGGCAGTTGTATTTCCTGTCGGATCGCATGTTCGCGCCCCAGATCGACCTTCTCGAGTGGAACTACGCGAACAACCGGCAGACGGGTGTTTACACAATGCTGCTGACACCGTCGGCCGAAAATCCGTTTGCGCCGCGTAACCAGGAAGGCCTGCCGGAAAAAGAAAGCGATGAAGGTGACAAGAAACCGGACGCCGGTGCGCCGAAGGTCGAAATCGAGTTCGACGGCCTGGCTTCCCGTGTCGCCCGCGCACCCATCGACTTCGACAACCTCGGCGGCCTGTCGGTAACCGGGGAGCATCTTGTGTTCGTCGGTGGCCCGGCGTTCTTCTATGGCCGCGACATCGAACCCGGCGCACAGCTGCGCGCCTACTCCTTCGAGGACCGCGAGGTCTTCAATATCGCGGACAAGGTCGACGGTTACGCGCTCGCGACGGGCGCAAACCAGGTGGTGGTGATCCAGGAAGGCGCGCTCAACCGCTTCGATATCCAGAAAGACGAACAGCAGGCGAAGAAAGTCGATCTCGACGGCCTCACGGCTCGCCGGGTGCGCGCCGTCGAGTACGAGCAGATCTTCGACGAGGTCTGGCGTCGCTTTCGAGATCACTTCTACGTCGAGAACATGCACGGCTACGACTGGGATGCACTGCGCGACCGCTATCGCCCCTTGCTCCGGCACGTAGCACACCGGGCGGACCTGAACTACCTGATCGGCGAGATGATCGCCGAGCTGAACGTCGGCCACGCCTACATCGCGGGAGGCGACATCGCGGCGACGGAGCGATCGAGCGATGCATTGCTCGGGGCGACCTTCGAGCTGGATGAGGCCGCTGGCCTGTACCGCATTGCCGGGATTTATGCCGGTCAAAACGAGGAAGACAAGTACCGCTCGCCGCTGACCGAGCCGGGCATAGCGGCGAAAGCGGGCGATTACGTGCTCGCGATCGACGGGCGTGCGTTAACGGCGGACACCAACCCGTACGCACTGCTAAAAGGCCGCGGCGGCCGGCTGCTCGAGCTCACGCTGGCCGACAATGCGCGCGGCAAGGATCGCCGCACCGTCCTCGTGAATCCGATCGCAAGCGAAAACGACCTGCTCTATCTCCGCTGGGTGGCGGAGAATCGGGCGCGCGTGACGCGCGAGACCGACGGCAAGATCGGCTACCTGCACATCCCCGACATGGGTGCGGCTGGTATCTACGAATTCACGAAGTGGTTCTACGGCCAGGTCCGGAAGCAGGGCCTGATCATCGACGTGCGCGGCAACGGCGGCGGCAACGTCTCGCAGATGGTGATCAACCGTCTCGCGCGGGATCTCGTGTTCATGGGCTACGACCGCGGCATCGACAACCTCGACACCTATCCGAACGTCGTATTCACCGGGCCGCTCGTTGCGCTGCTCGACGAAGATTCCGCATCCGACGGCGATATCTTCCCCGGCGCGTTCAAGGCCATGAACCTCGGCCCCCTGATCGGCAAACGGAGCTGGGGCGGGATCATCGGTATTACCGACCTCGGGCCGCTCATGGATGGCGGTACGGTGTTCGTGCCGCAATTCGCGACCGCGTCCGCCGAGGGCGAATGGGCCATCGAAGGAGTGGGCGTCGAACCCGACATCGAGGTCGACAATCCGCCGGAGGCCGTATTGCGCGGCGAAGACCCGCAGCTGGAGCGCGCCATACGCGAAGCCATGCAGCGGCTCAGCACGCAGCCGGGCACGCTGCCGCCGCGACCGGTGGACCCGGTGAAGACGCCGGGTTCCGGGACGCCCTGATGCTCTGGAAACGCGCGCCCGACGTCGCAGAACTGCAGCAAACGACAAAGGGCACGCTGCTCGAACACCTTGGCCTCACGATAGAGGGCGTCGGTGACGACTGGATATCCCTCAGGATGCCGGTGGATCACCGCACCATCCAGCCCTACGGCATCCTGCACGGCGGCGCATCTCTCGCGCTCGCCGAGTCGCTCGGCAGCCTGGCATCGGTCCTGTGCATAGAAGATCCCTCGACGCACACGCCGGTCGGCGTCGAGATCAACGCCAATCACCTGCGGCCCGTGCCGGACGGCCAGTTCGTAATCGGCACCCTTTCGCCGATACGGATCGGCCGCCGCATGCACGTCTGGAACATCGAGATACGCGATCCGCAGGACAGGCTGGTCTGCATCAGCCGTCTGACAATCATGATCGTCGAACGCAGCTGACCGCATTCTCGTTACAATTGCCGTCCACCGGGAGCGACGGAACACAGGAGGAAGCGGGATGAGCGAGGAAATCCGGGGCATTGCACTGACCGAAGAGATCAGCAACTCGCAGAAGTTGTTCGTTCGCTACCTGGTGGCAGTGTTGATCGACCTGACCGTCCTGAACCTGTTCGACGAGTTCTGGGAACTGGTCACGATTGGTCCTTTTTCGGTATCGGTGCTCGCGGCAATACTGCTGCAGGTGCTCCTGAAAGCGACGCTGGTACTCGAGCACAAGGTCGCTGCCTACTTCAACGCGAAGACCGGCGGGTTCGCCAGGTTCATGCGCTTTTTCACGGCGTGGCTGATTCTGTTCGGCTCGAAGTTCGCCATGCTGGGTGCGATCGACTTCGCGTTCGGCGACGACGTCCTGTTCACCGGCCCGCTGCACGGTGTCGTGTCGTTCATTGTCGTCGTAGTGGTGATGCTCGCGGCCGAGGAAATCGCGGTGCGCATCTACCGCCGGCTCGGTAACCGCGGCGAGCCGGACCGGCAACCATAGTAAAGCATTTGTTAATTTAGGATTTTCTAATATACTATACTGTATTACATCCCGTTCTGAACGAGCAGGTCTGCAATGAATAGAAAAATGTCTCTTGAACGCGCGGTCGAAGCCTTCGCAGGGTTCATGGTGTTGCTGTCGGTCGCTCTGACCTACTTTGTCCACCCGGCCTTCGTATGGCTCACGGTCTTCGTCGGTGCAAACCTGTTCCAGCAGGCGTTCACCGGTTTCTGTCCCGCTGCCATCATCATGCGCAAGGCTTTCGGTTTCCGGCCGGCTGCAGAACCCGGCGGCTGATCGGCAGGAGTCTGAGCGATGCCGGACGCGCTGCTGCTGTCCCGTTTGCAGTTCGCTGCAAACATAAGCTTTCATATCCTGTTCCCGATGATCTCTATCGCCCTTGCCTGGGTACTGCTGTTCTTCAAGCTGCGATTCAACGCAACCGGGGACGAGAAATGGATGAATGCGTATCGCTTCTGGGTGAAAGTATTTGCGCTGACCTTCGCCCTCGGGGTCGTCAGCGGTATCACCATGAGTTTTCAGTTCGGCACCAACTGGCCGGGCTTCATGAACACCGTCGGTAATATCGCCGGACCGTTACTGGCTTACGAAGTACTGACCGCGTTTTTCCTGGAAGCGACGTTCCTCGGCATCATGCTGTTCGGCTTCAAGCGCGTGAGCAACCGCATGCACACGGTGGCAACCGTGCTGGTCGCGGTGGGCACGAGCTTGTCCGCATTCTGGATCCTGGCGCTGATCTCCTGGATGCATACGCCGACAGGATTCGAAATGCGCGACGGTGTTGCGCACGCAACGAGCTGGATAGACGTTATTTTCAATCCGTCGTTCGGCTACCGGCTGGTTCATACCATGCTGGCATCGTTCCTCACGGTGTCGTTCCTGCTCATGGGGCTGTCGGCATACCGGGCCCTGCGTAATGACGCCACCCCGGCCGTCAGCGCTGCGCTCCGGATCGGCGTAATCATGGCGGCCGTTCTGACACCCTTGCAGATTTTCACGGGCGATATGCACGGCCTGAACACCCTGGAGCATCAGCCCGCGAAGGTGGCAGCGATGGAGGCGCTGTGGGAAACAGAGCGCGGCGCCCCGCTCGTGCTATTCGGCTTGCCCGACGCCGAAACGCAAAGCAACCGTTTTGCGATCGAACTTCCCGGGATGGCGTCGCTGATCCTCACGCACGACATACAAGGTGAAGTCAAAGGCATTAATGAGTTCCCGAACGCACACCCACCGGTCGCGCCCGTGTTCTGGTCGTTCCGCGTAATGGTGGGCACCGGTGTGCTGATGCTGCTCGTGTCATGGGTGGCCGCATGGTCGCTCAAGCGCCGGTCCGCGCTGCCGCCGATACTCCTCAAGGTCCTTGTCGTCATGACGTTCGCCGGCTGGGTGGGCGTGCTCAGCGGCTGGTACACCACCGAGATCGGGCGCCAGCCGTTTCTCGTAACGGGCGTGCTGCGCACCGCGGACGCCGTGACCAGCGTTCCGGCCGGAAGCATCGGCCTGACACTGGCACTTTACCTGCTGCTCTACGCGGTGCTGATTACGGCGTACATCTCCGTGGTCTTCTACCTCGCACGGCAGGCCGGGCAAGCCGGCGCAAAGACCGCCGAACCTGCCGCTCACGGCCCCAGGGTTCTTGCCGGCAAAGCCGCAACGGAGGGCGGACATGCTTGAGCCGTTCCCGGACCTGTCCACCGCCGCCGGCTGGCTGCCACTTGCTTTCATGCTCGTCATGGGCCTCGCGATCCTGGCCTACGTGATTCTCGACGGCTTCGATCTCGGTGTCGGGTTGTTGCTGCAACTCGGCAACGACGACGGGCAGAAAGACACCATGATCGCGTCCATCGGTCCGTTCTGGGACGCGAACGAGACCTGGCTGGTGCTGGGCATAGGGATCCTCCTCGTCGCGTTCCCGGCCGCTCACGGCATCATGCTCGGCGCGCTGTATCTGCCCGTGGCGCTGATGCTGATCGGCCTCACGCTGCGCGGCGTCGCCTTCGACTTCCGGGTGAAAGCGAAAGACGAACACAAGGCGACCTGGGATCTTGCGTTTTTCGCGGGCTCGCTGCTTGCCTCGCTCGCGCAGGGCTACATGCTCGGTCGGGTGGTTACAGGTTTCACGGAAAATCTCTGGAGTTACCTGTTCGCCTGCCTTATCGGCCTTTGCATGGCTTCCGGCTATACGTTGCTCGGCTCGACATGGCTGATCATCAAGACGACCGATGAACTGCAACGCTTCGCGATCGCGTGGGCGAAGCGCTCGATCGTGTTCCTCGCAATTGGCGTGGCTGCCGTGTCGCTCGCCACCCCGTTCGTCAGCCAGCGGATTTACGCGAAGTGGTTCGGCCTGGAGAACCTGATCGTGCTGTGGCCGATTCCCATGATGACGGCGGTGACGTTCCTGATCGCTTACCGTTCGCTCTCGAGGCTGCCTGGCCGGCTCGACCAGGGTCTCCACGACAGCGAATGGATACCGTTTGCGAGCACCGTAGCCATCTTCATGTTGGCATTCCACGGGCTGGCCTACAGCCTCTTCCCCTACCTGGTGATGGACAGGCTGACGATCTGGGAGGCGGCCGCCGCACCGGAATCCCTGATGTTCATCTTCGTCGGGGCGGTCATCGTGTTGCCGGTCATCATCGGCTATTCCGCATACGCGTACCGAGTGTTCCGTGGTAAGGCTACAGACCTGAGCTACTACTAGACACGGCGCTGAAGCGATAAGCGCCCTTCTGGACTAGTGGTACACGGCCTCGGGCGACACGCAACGGCTGATGCGGAATCGCGGATCGAGCAGGTCCTCGCCAAATCCGCTCACGTCAGTTCCCTTTAGCATCAGGGAGCGATAGGTTCCTGCACCGCGTATATCGCCGGTCAGTCGGAAGCCGACAATCCTGCCGTCGTCGAGGAATATCTTGCGAAGGCTGTCGCCTCTGCGCCAGCGCAGCGTCTCGGATCCGCTGGCCGCGCCCACCGCCATGATCGGCAGCCCCAGGTGCTTCATGCTGTTCATTCTTTCTGCACCGGCATAATGCGTCGAATACCCCAGGATATCCTGCGCCGCCACTTCGCCCTGCGCCGTCGCGTTCGGCCAGATCGCGTGTACATAGCGCTCGCCGCTCATCCGGTCGCAGGTCTCCGCCACGTCGCCAACCGCCCAGATATTCGGCAAATTCGTCCGCATGCGATTGTCGACGCGCACGCCCCAGTCGACATCGAGCCCGGAGTTGTCAAGGAACGAGATGTTGGGTTTGACACCTGTCGCTGCAATGTAGGCATCGGCGACGAGTTTCTCGCCATCGACCAGCTTCACGCCCTTGACGCGCTTTCGGCCGGAGAAACGCAACGCCTCGGTGTTCCCGTGCACGGTAATGCCGCGCTTTTCGAGATCGCAGCGCACCAGTTCGGCGGTCTCCTCGTCGAGAATGTTCGGCATCACCCAGAGCTTGTCGATGATGGTTACCGCGCAGCCGAGTTCCTGCAGCAGTACGGCGACTTCCACGCCGATAAAGCCCGCCCCGACGACCAGCGCAGTCTTCACATCACCCTTCTTCGCGTGATCGACCAGTTCACGAGCCGCCGCAAGCGATTTGAAGTTATAAACGCCGGGCAGGTCAAAACCTTCCAGCGGCGCGTGCAGCCTGCTGCCCGTCGCGATAATCAGCTTGTCATAGTCAAGGTAGCTGCCATCCTCCAGCAACACCTGGCGTTGATCGGGATACACGCCCGCGACGGCAACCCCCGCACGATACTCCGTGCGCAGGCGCTCGCACACGTCTGCTCCCTGCCAATACAGGGTCTCCTCCCGACCGGTAAGGAAGTGGTCCGCCATTGCGGGCGGCGAGTATGGCGGAGAGGCCTCTGCCGACACCATCGTAATCGCCGGATCGATTGTCTTCGCCGGCGCCAGTTCGCGCAGGGTGCGGGCCGCCGTAAGGCCGGCGGGACCGGCACCGAGAATCAGGACACGCATTCTCTTACCAGCTCCTCTATCGGCAGCAGCGCATCGAGCAGCCCTTCGACTCGCCTGTCGAACGGCGTCGGCGGACGCTGCAGCAGCGAACCAACCGACGGCTCAATGCGGGGCAACAGTGGATCCATCGGCAACCAGTGGCGGCTCGTGAACGGGAAGCCGCCTTCGGCTTCGAGCCTCGCGAGCGAACGGTCGAAGTCGAGGGCGTTGCGGGCCCGATTCACAACGAGATGGACCGACTCGATGCCGAGTTCCCGGGCGAGCTTCGCCGCCCGCAGTGCCACCTGCAGACCGTTGAACGTCGGGTCGCTGACGACCACCGCATGCCGAAACCCCTTGGCCAGCGCCCTTCCAAAATGCTCGAAACCCGCCTGCGTATCCATCAGGATTGCTTCGTCGTGCCTGAGGCTCATCGCGTTTGTGACCGAGGCCAGGAGCGCGTTCTCGGGACACAGGCAGCCCGCAGCCGGCTGTACCGTGTTGCCCATCACGAGCAGGCGCACACCGTCCGGCCCACGTACCCCGAAGCGGTCGACGACATCGTCGACATCGGGATTCAGCCGGAAGAAGAGGCCCCAGCCTTCGCCGGGGCGAACGCCTGTCTTCTCTTCCACGTAATCGATGTTCTCGCTCAGTGGCACGAGGCCGTGCGCGTCCGCCGACTCGAGGCCGAGCACATACGGCAGGTTCATCTGCGGATCTGCGTCGAGCGCGAGCACCCGGTAACCGCGGCGCGACATGCGGCGCGCGAGCAGCGCGGTCAGCGTGGTCTTGCCGACCCCGCCCTTGCCCGTGACGACGACACGAAAGTCGTCGCCGCGCGCGTGCTGTGGCAGCCCGTGATCATGATGCTCGTCGCGGTGCGTATGTTCGTGGGCATGTGCCGCGCAGGTGTCACACATCGCGATTTCCTCAGGCAACCTTGTCGGTGAGGGCTTCGTCGGCCGCTACGAACGGCAACCCCAGCGCCTCGCGCTTGTTTTCGATGTGCCGGATGATCAGTTTCGCAGCCTCTTCCGGGTCCGCCTCGACGGCGAATTTCGCGCCGACGACTTCCTCGAGATCGGCGGCGAGGAGCTTCACCACGTTCTGGCTGCCGAAAATCGGCGGCTGAACGCCGAGCACCGTGAAGATACCGCTCGCAACGACATAGGCGCCGATCGATACCGCTTTCTCGGAATACCACTCCGGCGCCGCGCCGGCCAGCGGCAGCTGTGCAACGTCCACGCCGAGGTAGTTGGCGAGGGCTGCCGCGAGAGTGAGGATACGCGTGTTGTCCACGCAGGAACCCATGTGCAGCACCGGCGGAATGCCGAGCGCCTTGCAGACCTCCGAAAGGCCAGGTCCCGCCATGTCGGCCGCTTCAGGCAGCATCTGTCCGGCCTTGCCGTTCGCGACCGCGGCACACCCTGTCACCAGCACGAGGATGTCGTTTTCGATGAGCCGTTTCGTGAGGGTGACATGGCCGTGATCCTGCGGGATCTTCGGGTTGTTGCAGCCAACCACGCCGACGGCGCCGCGGATCTTGCCGGCCTTGATGGCCTCGACCAGCGGCTCCGGCGTACCGCCCAGCGCTTCGAGGATGGCCTCTACCGAGAAGCCGGCCATCATCTGCATCGTGCCCTGCGGGATCCTTACGCGATCCGGGTTGCGATTCACGTAGGCCTCGATGCCGAGGGCGACGATCTGCTTGCCGATTTCGAACCCGCGCCTGGGATCGAAGGAAACATGCGTTGCGCCGGCGAAACGCGCTTTGTCGGCCGTCGAGATGATCTCAGTATGGAAACACTTCGCCACGTCCGTGACGGACGGCATTATGCACTGGTAGTCGACGACCATCGCATCGAGCGCGCCGGTTAGAAGCACGAGCTCCTGCATCAGATGGTTGCCGGCCATCGGCAGTCCTTTGCGCATCTGCAGTTCGTTGCCCGTGCAGCACAGACCGACGAGGTTGATACCTTCCGCCCCCTTCTCTCTCGCCAGTGCGACAAGTTCAGGGTCCTCGGCAGCCTGCATGATGACGTCGGACAGCAGCGGGTTATGGCCGTGTAGCGCAATGTTGACGCACTCGACGCGCAGCGCGCCGAGGTTCACGCGGGACATGATCGGTTTCGGCGTACCGAACATCACGTCGGACAACTCGGTGGCAATCATCGAGCCGCCCCAGCCGTCCGAAAGACTGGTGCGGAGGGCATGCAGCGATATGTTCGCGTAGTCGTTGTCAACGCCCATGTGCGTCCGGTGCAGCATCTCCACGTTCTCGCGGTCGATACCCCTGGGCGTGATGCCGAGCTCGTCGAAGAGTTTCCTGCGTTGCTCCGGCAGCCTGTCGAGAAAACCGATCTTGTCCTTGCGGCTGCCGAAATCTTCCAGCATTGCATCGGCGAGGTCGCGCGCGACCTCAGGCACGCTCCTGTCGCCCGCTTCGATGCCCCATTCCTTTGCCAGCGCAAGCAACTTCGCCTCGTCGCGGATCTCGTAACCGCTGGTCTCACCCGCGGCGAGTGACTCGAAGACCTCGAGGATGTCCCGGCCATGGTCGGAATGCGCCGATGCGCCCGCGGCCACCGTCCTGCCGAGGTTGCGGGCGACGATGATATCGGCATCTGCGCCACAGACACCCTTCTGGGGTCCTTCGCCGAACGGGTCTACGCGGCACGGTCCCATCGCACAGTTGCGGCAGCTGACGCCCATCGAGCAATAACCGCACTGCGGCTGCTGTGCTGCCAGGCGGTCCCAGACCGTTTCGATGCCCTCCTCGCGTGCCCGTACGAGCATTTCGCGAGCGTCGTTACTGATACTCAGCTTGCTCAGATTGTCGGGAGTATCCATGTCAAATTTCCTCGCTGATGTGGGCCGCGGATTCACCCCATGCGCGCCATCCTGAAATCGTGGCCGGCGGGTGTTCGACCGGCGTCTGCGACGTCGTTGCCGCAAGCACCGCCGCGGACGCCTGCAGGCGCCCGGCAGCGACCAGCGTGTTCAGGTCGCCGAAAAGCAGTGCATCGACCTTGCAGGCTTCGACGCATGCCGGTTCCTCGCCGTCGTCCAGACGCTCGACGCAGCCGTCGCATTTGGTGGCGACAACTCTCGACGGCATGCCGTTCGCCTGGGCGTGAAACGTAACTGCATCGAACGGGCACACCATGGCGCACATCGCACACGCGATGCACTTGTGCACATCGACGAGAACCAGCCCGTGGGTCTCTTCGTGCGCCATCGCGCCTGTGGGGCATACCTGTTCGCAGGGAGCGGGATCGCAGTGCCGGCACCGGCTGGGAACCGACATGTTGTACGCCCATCCGGGCGACACATGGATTCTCGATTTCGGTACCGGGTCCTCGGCGAGGGCGAGTGCGGCGTTCTTGCTTTGGGAGTGCGCTACAGCGCAGGCGAATTCACATTGCCGGCAACCGATGCAGCGCTCGGGGTTGATGAACACAGTCTGCATGTTGGCCATGGCTAACTTGTCCGTTTCTTGGTGGGGTGGAAATCCTCTGGTGAAACTAACTTGCCATTTTGGAATCTCCCAGAAGGCCCAAGGCTTGGCAATTCTGGCTTGTACCTACCGGAGTTGCTGATAACCCGCGCAGACCCCTGTCAGGAGGAACGGCCGGCGCTGCGCCGGCCGTTTTTGTTGATCCGGCATCAAATTACTGACAGATGAAATCGTCGTATCCCAACGCCGCATACGTCGTCGGCATCGACGTGTCGATCATCCCGTCGCCGTTGTAGTCCAGATCGAGGCGCACGTTGAATTCGTCGACGGCCACCATGCGCATGCTGCTGTTATCCGCCGCCGTCACCAGCAGTTCGCCTGCGTAAGGGCCCGTCGTCCCGTCGTCATCGGCGTAGAACTCGTCCGGTATCACGCTCTGGTAGCTGAAGCTGCCGGTGATGTCGGGGCTCGTCATGACGCCGGAGGACTCCCGGGTAACGACCACCGGTTGCTGCCCGACCGTGATCTGCGCGCTGACGCTGGCTGCTGTCAACTGCTGGCTGCGCCCTCCGGCCCAGACATTGAAATCAGTCGTGGAACTGTTCGCGTAGATGAGCCCGGTCGTCGTGAACATGAAGTCGTAATTCGTCTCGAACGTGCCGATACCCGAAAAGCAGGCTCCGCCGAACACACGCCGCAAACTCGACTCGTCGACGCTTGCCGAGACGACGTAGGCGTCGCCCGGCGTTTCGTCGAAACTGGCGATCGACACGCCCATCGAGCCGTCGAGCTTCTCGCCACCCCGCAGGCACGCATCGAACGTTGCGTTAAGATTGTCGCCACTGCTGTAGGTGTTTGTTACCGCCTTGGAACCAGAAACGGTAGCCGTACCGCTCAGGTTACAGGGGATCTGTAGCGCAGCGAAATCGCCCGATACGTCCATCGCGTCAATCTGGCCAAACGGCGCGACTGGCACGAATTGCGCCCCTGCGGTTATCGTTACCGAACCGAAACCGGTCACGGCATTGAACATCTCCCGCGCAAGGATCGGTGCGGTCTCGCTATTGATTGTCGAGTCCGTAACCGGCGGCGTCTGTCGGCCATTCAATTCCGCCCACGTCGTGTCGATGAATTCGTCCACGGTGCCGTCACCGTCCTCGTCGACTTCCAGCTGAATGTGGCTGTTGTCGATGATCACGATGCGTACCGAACTGTCGTCCGCACCGGAAATCAGGATTTCGCCAACGTACGGATCATCGTCGCCCACCGCCTCAATCGAGAGCGTTGTCTCGTAATCGACGCTGCCGCCGAGTAACGAACTGGTCAATCGGCCGGATACGTCCGCAACAAGCACCTCGACCCCAGGGTAGACACCGAATTCGAGCTGCAACGCGTGATCAAAGTCGGCCAGTGTAACGATCATGCCATCGCTACCAACCTCCAGTTCGGTGCCGGACAGGCTCATGCGCGTACGCGGAAAGTTGAGGCTGTCGAGCGTCAGTGTGAAGTCGCCGTCAGCCGTCATCGTGCTCGCCCCCTCGGTAATGACGATATCTGTCATTACTATGTCCATTCCCAGCAGGAAGATATTCGTGAGGATATCGCCTTGCACAGCGGCGATTGTGATGTCCACGGTACCGCTGATCACGTAGCCGAGTCCGTCGTCGCAATCAACGAAGACCGCCACGATGCGATCGCCAACGGTTATCGTGTTGACGTTCGCCTGGTTGATCGTCACGTCGACGGTACCGCCGTTGGCACAATTCTCCAGCGCCAGCTGATACCCCGGGGGAAGGCTCTTGTAGAAACCGGCTGTGCCTTTGGCCAGCATCTGGACGTCACCGGGCCGGGCAACGATGTTCTGATCGGTGATGTCACCGAAGTCGAAACTCAGGCCGATGGCGATCACCACCGCAGAAGCCACCTCGCTGCCGTTCGCGGCAGTGATGTTGAGCGTCGGTCCGACAGGCGGCGGTGGCGGCGGTGTAAAACCGTCATCCGAACCACTACCGCCCGTGGCGATCGTGGTGGCGATCCCGACCGCCAATAGTCCGGCAATCGCGAAACTGCGAAGCCCTTTCTTCATGACGGCGTTCATGGTTTTTTCTCCCGAACGGATGCTGCGAGTAAGGCGACCACACAGCCGAGCCCGGCCGCCAGGAGATCACCCGGATCGAAGTACCCGTTCACTGCATAGCTGAAAACGCTGCCGAGCACGGGTGAGTCTGGGTGCGGCACGAGCGGCGAGACGAGCAGGCTGGAAATGGACTCCGCCTGGAGTATCTCGAGGCTGGCCGCGACTGCGAACCAGGCGAGCGGCCCGAGAAGGCGGGCACGCGGGGTTCGTCCGAGCACCAGGATCAGCAGCAGGCTGAAAGCATAGGCGTGACAAAAAGCGGGCAGGACATTGCCGAGGAACCCGAACAGGTTTGCCTGTTCGCCCTGCAGCGCCGCGAACGGCACCAGGAACTGAACGGTTTGCCAGTCCCGGTCGAGGAGATAGACGGTGGTACCGACGAGCAGCGCCAGCAACGCAGAACCGGGCAACGCGAGCCTTTGAGCCGCAGCTTGCCCGATCTGCATGGTCATGCCCTTGAACACGTCCCAGTATCGGCCCTGCCTGGCCCGGTTTTCGCCGGCCCGCCAGAGCCGACCCTCATTGTCACTTATACCAAGGCTAAATTGACCCCTTCGTCAATATCTTTCAATTCGGGCTTATACGCACCGCGCGCAGAACGCCAGAGCGGTGTACAGATTTCAGTCCTGGCGCAACACGCCCGTGAGAGTCAGCACGACGACGGCGGAAAGCGCTGCGCCGGTTATGACGTAGAGACTGTGCAGTAACAACCAGAACCAGCGCAACGACCCCTCCGGGGTGAAGCGGCAGCGCAGGTCCTGTGCCAGGTCGATAACGGGCAACGCGGAGTCGAGAGCATAGTGCATGACGTGCAGCCCCGGGCAACCTCGGTCCGTCGTCGCCTGCAGCAGGCCAAACGCGAACTCGTAAGTCACCGGTGCCGGGTCGCTTTCGACCGGCAGAAACGACTGCCCGAAACCGAACAGCGCCGTCGCGTACATCGTGGTGCCAAACAGCACAAAGATAAGAAACGACAGTACTGCACGATTGGTAGAGTATCCATGCTGGCTGATGAGCATCAGCAAGTTCGGAAAGATCCTGGCCCAGGGCTTCTCCACACGAGCCTTGAGGCGCATGCGAATCTTCTCGACCGCGATCGAGTTCGCTTCGCGAGTGAGCCCGTGCTGGCGCAGTACGCGGCTCAGTTGCTCATACGGCTGCGGCCGGAAACTGGCCGCGCTGGGGATGCCATCCGGGAACTGGCGTCGCAACCACGCAATGCGTTTAGCTGTAAGGTCACCACCGCCGATGTGCCGGATGCGCTCGTAGGTTGCGCCCTCCAGGTCGAGGAAGCCAGGTGCGGGCCAGCCAGTCTCGATGTTATCCAGAATGGCATTGACTCTCGCACCGGTCAGCAGGAACCAGCCACGTACAGGCGCTGGCGCTGCCGACTCATCCGGCAGCGCAGTGACGTTGTTGAATGCCAGCGCATTTGAAATCCTTGCCTGCTGGAGATTCAGCGCAACCGGGCCGCCCGTCCGCAACAATCCCCTGTAGTCCGGACCCGGCGCGAGTTTCGCGTTGGTCATGAAGAAACTGCCGCCGATGACCGCCGTCAGGAAATTGAGCCTGCCTCTGGCCTCGAACGGCAGCCCCGTCACGTCGTCCAATGTCAGGAACACGGACTCCACCTTGAGGTCTTCACAGTGCAGGGCGCGTCCATCCGGGTTCGAAAGCCGGGCGCCGTCACACATCAGGTCGCCGGTAACCTGTGCTGCAGCGAAACCGACCTCGCCTTTGGCATCGAATCGTTGACCGCAGGCAGACCGGAGATCGACGTTGCTGCCCACCGTAATCGACCGAGCGCTGACAGCC
>Ga0210140_1000064_pt1 | contig 18698 bp, 28 predicted proteins | sample China_Bullhead_C_3_FD_184858 | JGI IMG/M metagenome (GOLD analysis project Ga0210140, IMG submission 184858) | Wetland microbial communities from San Francisco Bay, California, USA, that impact long-term carbon sequestration -... | ecosystem: Environmental > Aquatic > Marine > Wetlands ...
CAAAACTCCCATTTTTACACCCCTTTTTCTTTGACTTTCCCATACAAAATGGCCCAGGCGGGGACACCCCCGGGAAGAGTCTCCGAGTGGCAAAATTCCCATTTTTGCACCCCTTTTTCTTTGACTTTCCCATACAAAATGGCCCAGGCGGGGACACCCCCGGGGAGAGTCTCCGGTGGCAAAATTCCCATTTTTGCACCCCTTTTTCTTTGACTTTCCCATACAAAATGGCCCAGGCGAGGACACCCCCGGGAAGAGTCTCCGGTGGCAAAATTCCCATTTTTGCACCCCTTTTTCTTTGACTTTCCCATACAAAATGGCCCAGGCGAGGACACCCCCGGGGAGAGTCTCCGGTGGCAAAATTCCCATTTTTACACCCCTTTTTCTTTGACTTTCCCATACAAAATGGCCCAGACGGGGACACCCCCGGAGAGAGTCTCCGATGGCAAAATTCCCATTTTTGCACCCCTTTTTCTTTGACTTTCCCATACAAAATGGCCCAGGCGGGGACACCCCCGGGAAGAGTCTCCGGTGGCAAAATTCTCATTTTTGCACCCCTTTTTCTTTGACTTTCCCATACAAAATGGCCCAGGCGGGGACACCCCCGGGGAAAGTCTTCGGTGGCAAAATTCCCATTTTTGCACCCCTTTTTCTTTGACTTTCCCATACAAAATGGCCCAGGCGGGGACACCCCTGGGAAGAGTCTCCGAGTGGCAAAATTCCCATTTTTGCACCCCTTTTTCTTTGACTTCCCCATACAAAATGGCCCAGACGAGGACACCCCCGGGGAGAGTCTCCGGTGGCAAAATTCCCATTTTTGCACCCCTTTTTCTTTGACTTTCCCATACAAAATGGCCCAGGCGGGGACACCCCCGGGAAGAGTCTCCGATGGCAAAATTCCCATTTTTGCACCCCTTTTTCTTTGACTTTCCCATACAAAATGGCCCAGGCGGGGACATCCCCGGGGAGAGTCTCCGGTGGCAAAATTCCCATTTTTACACCCCTTTTTCTTTGACTTTCCCATACAAAATGGCCCAGGCGGGAACACCCCCGGGAAGAGTCTCCGATGGCAAAATTTCCATTTTTACATCCCTTTTTCTTTGACTTTCCCATACAAAATGGCCCAGGCGGGGACACCCCCGAGGAGAGTCTCCGATGGCAAAATTCCCATTTTTGCACCCCTTTTTCTTTGACTTTCCCATACAAAATGGCCCAGGCGGGGACACCCCCGGGGAGAGTCTCCGATGGCAAAATTCCCATTTTTGCACCCCTTTTTCTTTGACTTTCCCATACAAAATGGCCCAGGCGGGGACACCCCCGGGGAGAGTCTCCGGTGGCAAAATTCCCATTTTTGCACCCCTTTTTCTTTGACTTTCCCATACAAAATGGCCCGAATAGCTCCTCACTAAAAAATCTCACCCAACTATCTAACCCCACTTTCCTAACACCTGCTACGCCTTTCACATAAATTCTTTCGTTCCATCATATTATCGTCTTTCATCTTTTTCTTAAAAATTTTCTTCCCTACCTATTTTCTGAGATAACTTAATTCTCGAGAGATTTTTTAATTATGCAGGTTTCTCAACTTATACCTCCTTTTGATCCCCCTCACCAAAGGGGACCCCCTTTTCAATTTTTCAATTTTACAATAATACTTCACACTTTCCTATTTTTCTTTGTAAATTTAGACCACTTTGCACACTAACATTTCAACTCTTCCCCTCTTTCCAACCCTCCACACCCTATTCCTTCCCCACGCTAACCTACACCTCTTTCCCTAATTTTCCACACGAGATAGCCCAAATGGCCGCTCACCGAAAAGTCCCACCCAACTATCTAACCCCACTTTTCTGACGCCTGCTGCGCCTTTCACATAAATTCTTTCATTCCATCATATTATCGTCTTTCATCTTTTTCTTAAAAATTTTCTTCCCTACCTATTTTCTAAGATAACTTAATTCTCGAAAAATTTTTTAATTATGCAGGTTTCTCAACTTATACCCCTTTTTATTCCCTCTCACCTAAGGGGACCCCCTTTCCAATTTTTCAATTTTGTAATAATACTTCACATTTTCCTATCTTTCTTCATAAATTTAGACCACTTCGCACACTACCGTCTCTAATCCCCCACCTTCTTCCTTTTCACCCCATCTCTTCCCCATCCTAATCTCCCCCTCCTACCCCTTATCTCTTCCCTAAACAGCACATCATCTCTCTTCCCCAACCGCATGACCCTATCTTCAGCTTTTATCTTTCAACATTAAACCCCTCAAACAACCAACAAAATATCTTTCTTCTCTGAACTTAAGGCAGACTATCACATTTTTCTCCTCCCCCGAAACTCTTATCTCTAAACATATTCTCCCTCTCAATTCTCCTCTCTATAAAAAGAGGTAGCCGCATCCGCCAGCATACCTACATTTTCTTTCCCCTTCCCCCAAAACTACCTATCTCTAAATATATTCTTCTATCAATTCTCCTCCCTATAAGAAAAGGCTGCTGCCCGCCAGCACACCTACATTTTCTTTCCCCTTCCCCCAAAACTACCTATCTCTAAATATATCCTTCCTGTCAATTCTCCTCTCTATAAGAAGAAGTTGCTGCCCGCCAGCACACCTACATTTTCTTTCCCTTTCCCCCAAAACTACCTATCTCTAAATATATCCTTCCTGTCAATTCTCCTCCCTATAAGAAGACGTTGCTGCCCGCCAGCACACCTACATTTTCTTTCCCTTTCCCCCAAAACTACCTATCTCTAAATATATCCTTCCTGTCAATTCTCCTCCCTATAAGAAGACGTTGCTGCCCGCCAGCACACCTACATTTTCTTTCCCTTTCCCCCAAAACTACCTATCTCTAAATATATCCTTCCTGTCAATTCTCCTCCCTATAAGAAGACGTTGCTGCCCGCCAGCACACCTACATTTTCTTTCCCCTTCCCCCAAAACTACCTATCTCTAAATATATCCTTCTGTCAATTCTCCTCCCTATAAAAGACCCACTTCCCCCTTTCAAATATATCCCACCCCTTAATAGATACTGTGCCCCATGCAATGACTTACATCCACCAATCACAAAGAAATTGGCACACTATACTTTATTATGGCTATTTGAGCCGGTATAGCTGGAACATCAATAAGACTTCTTATCCGAACTGAACTTGGTACCCCAGGATCCCTTCTTGGTAACCAAGCATTTAACACAATTATTACTGCTCACGCGTTCCTAATAATTTTCTTCCTCGTAATGCCAGCGTTTATAGGCGGCTTTGGTAATTGACTAATCCCTATAATGCTTAATATTCCTGATCTTGCTTTCCCTCGTCTAAACAACCTTAGATTCTGACTCCTTCCCCCATCTCTATTCCTTCTCGTCTGCTCTGCTGCTGTAGAAGGTGGCGCTGCAACAGGATGAACAGTCTATCCTCCTCTCTCAAGCAACATCGCTCATGCAAGACCTGCAGTCGATATAGCAATTTTCTCTCTTCACTTAGCAGGTGCATCATCAGTTATCGCATCTCTCAACTTTATGACCACAATTTATAACATACGAAGAGAAGGGTACACAATGGAACGTGTTCCTCTGTTCGTATGATCAATTATGATCACATCAGGTCTCCTTGTTCTAGCAATTCCTGTCCTCGCTGCAGGAATTACTATGCTTCTTACTGACCGAAACCTAAACACCACTTTCTTCGACCCAGTAGGTGGTGGGGACCCCGTTCTCTACCAACACCTCTTCTGATTCTTTGGGCACCCTGAAGTATACATTCTAATTCTTCCTGCCTTTGGGGTAATTTCTCACATTATTGCTCATTATGCTGATAAAAAAACACCTTTCGGCTCGTTAGCAATAATTTATGCAATACTAGCTATTGGGTTCCTTGGGTTCATTGTCTGAGGTCACCATATGTTCACAGTAGGACTAGACGTAGACACTCGTGCTTACTTCTCTGCCGCTACTATAATTATTGCAATTCCTACCGGAGTTAAAGTTTTCAGATGAATCGCTACTCTTCACGGAGCACATCCTCGTTTAGAGGCACCTCTTCTCTGAGCCGTCGGATTTATTTTCCTATTCACAGTAGGGGGTATTACCGGCATTATTCTTGCAAACGCATCACTTGACATCGCACTCCATGACACATATTACGTAGTTGCTCACTTCCACTATGTACTATCAACTGGAGCAGTCTTTGCCCTGTTCGCTGCTTTCCTCCACTGATTCCCCTTCTTTACAGGAATTACATTCCACGGACCATGAACTAAAGGACACTTCCTAATGATGCTAATTGGAGTCAACATGACTTTCTTCCCTCAACACTTCTTAGGACTAGCAGGAATACCTCGTCGAATTCCTGATTACCCAGACGCCTTCATGTTCTGAAATAGACTTTCAACCCTAGGTGCTGTTCTCTCTTTCTTATCAACAATTTATTTCATCTTCCTCATTTGAGAAGCATTTGCAAGACAACGTCCTCTTCTTATAACAAGTCGAAGTACTGCATCCGCCGAATGAAAAGAACGATTCCCTTCACCTCTCCACAACCACCCAGAAAACTCTAAAATTGCGTGACCCCCAACAGCTACTGTTGCCTCTCTTCGTCCATAATCCCTAGCATAATTTGACACGCTCACCTTTCGGGCCTTAAGTTAATCAAACTAAGGGACTTCAAATCCCTCATTGGGTTCGCCCAGGCCTGACATGCCCCATGCAATTAAAATATCAGCTATCTTAATACTTCTTACGTTTATTACATGCCCACTTGGCCTGTACTTTCTATATTATAGCCAAGCACACTTAATCGAATGAGAATTAGCGTTTTTAGGTTACACCCCGATTTCTGTCTCTATTATTCTCGACGGCACTGCCTTACTTTTCTCTACTACCGTCCTTATTATTTCGAGCAACGTCTTCCTATTCGCACAAGGCTACATAAAAGCAGAACCCCACCTTCACCGGTTTATCCATCTTCTTTTCCTATTTGTTGCCTCAATAAATGCCGTAATTTTCTGCCCTAACCTAGTAATTATTCTTCTTGGATGAGATGGCCTCGGTACTGTCTCTTTCCTACTTGTTATTTACTACCACACCCCATCCACCCTCGCCGGGGGCATAATCACAGCCCTCACTAACCGAATTGGGGACATTGGTCTTATAACAGGAATTGCTTTAAGTGCCACAACCACTCACCTCAACATCCCACTTCTCGCCCCATCAACTCCCCTCCTCTTTGCAACCTTACTCGCAGCTATAACTAAAAGTGCTCAATTCCCATTCTCCCCATGACTCCCTATGGCCATAGCCGCCCCAACTCCCGTATCAGCACTTGTCCACTCATCTACCCTTGTCACCGCAGGGGTTTATCTATTAATCCGCCTTAGCCCCACCCTCGAACAAGTTCCTCTCTTCCGCCCCTCTCTTCTCATCATTAGCACCTTAACGATATTAATAGCCGCCCTCACAGCAATATTAGAAATAGATATAAAAAAGATTGTTGCATACTCAACACTCAGTCAACTAGGTGTTATAATAATAGCTCTTGCCCTTAACTCCCCCCAATTAGCCCTATTCCACCTTCTTACTCACGCCATATTCAAGGCCCTCTTATTTATCTGTGTAGGAACTTTTATCCATTATCACCAACATAGCCAAGACCTTCGTACAATAGGAAATCTCAACACGCATCTCCCCCTCACACAGGCCGCAACTACAATTGCTAACCTTGCCTTAATTGGCACCCCCTTTCTTGCCGCCTTCTACTCCAAAGACCCAATTCTCGAACTAACTAAAACTGCCCCTACTAACATAGTAATTACTACCCTATTTCTTGCTGCAACTGCCTTAACAGCTATATATACTGCTCGCGCAACCATAATTAGCCAATTAGGCATGTCTCAACAACCGCCTCTTCTCAACCCCCACAATGATAGGATTCTATTCACTGCTCCTACAGCCATCCTTTCTTTCGCCGCAATTGTATGAGGGGCTACTCTCAATTGATTAGTTCTCCCCCCTATCTCTATACCCCCTATCTCCCCCGTAGCCGCAAGCGGACCAATTCTAGCCTTAATTCTAGGTAGTCTAATAGGCGCACTGTTTTCTAAGTATAGGGGAAATACACTTCTCCCCCACCTTCCCCACACTATTACTACCTCTCTTTGATTTCTCACCCCTCTTTCCACCCAACATATCATCAAACCTCCACTAGCACTAGGCACACATTTACTAGCCACAGTCGACCAAGGATGAGTAGAATCATTAACTAGACAAGGCGCACACTTTACAACCAAAACGCTTACACAAACAATTCAACCCTCCCTGACAATTATCCCGACTACTTTACTTCTGCTTGGACTAACCACCCTATTACCATTAAGCGCATTTACCCTTTAAATCAGCATTGCGCCAGATGATTGGACAACGTTGATGCCGTTGAATATGGGACACTCTCCCCAATGCTTTCTTGAGCAGAAGTCAAATTTGCGACATCTGGCTGTTAACCAGAATACTGCCTCCCGGCCTGCTCATCCACATTATGACCTCTCCCACATCAACACTTCTATTTCTTGCAATTCTAGCCACTCTCACTACCTTCCTCCGTCAACGGACCCATTTTCTTACCGCATTACTCGCCATCGAAGCTGCACTCCTCCTCCTTGCAACTGCTATCCCCATAAATCAAATACTTTATCACCTCCCTAATTCAACCTTAATAATCTTAATCCTAACCTTAGCCGCCTGTGAAGCGAGCTTAGGGCTTGCACTCCTAGTCTTAATAGTTCGCGCATATGGAAACGACCTAATTCGATCCCTAGCCGCAAGCAAACTCTAATTAATGGCATCAAACCTCCAGATTGGCCTATCCGACCCAGGAACAGCACTAATAAGAGAGCTAATCCACCTCCACGACTTCGCAATAATAATTGGCGTCTTAGTTACCTCATTTGTTGGCTACGGACTCGCAGTTGTTACCCTATCTAAACACACTGCCCGAACCGCCGACGAAAACCATCTTCTAGAAATTTTATGAACTATCATCCCCGCAATTATCCTATTCTTCCTTGCTCTCCCATCCATTCGTCTCCTTTACGCTATAGACGAAATAGTAAACCCCACCACCACCGTTAAAGCTATCGGCCACCAGTGATACTGATCATACGAGTATGGAGATTTTGATAATATCGGATTTGACTCTTATATAGTTAACACAGATCAACTTCTTGAAGGCCAACTCCGGCTTCTTGAAGTAGATCGCCGAATAGTCCTTCCCACAGAAGCTCAAATTCGTCTAATTATCACAGGCGCAGATGTAATCCACTCCTGAGCAGTACCCTCCCTTGGGATTAAAATAGACGCTGTACCCGGCCGTCTAAACCAAGTAGGCCTCCTAATTCAACAACCCGGTGTCTACCGAGGAATATGCTCAGAACTGTGTGGTTCACTCCACGCATTCATGCCTATTGTCGTAGAAGCAATCCCTAAAGATGCTTATACTACATGAGCCGAAAAACAAAAACTTCTCGCAAGAGAACAATAATCCCCCTATAAAACCACATAGGGTGTTAGTTAAAAAATAATGTGAGCCTGTCAAGCTCATGTTGCCCTATTAGGCACACCCTTTAGCAGGTTGGCAGACTAGTGCCTCCGGCTTAGGACCGGAATATATGATATACTCATACCTGCTTCTTCTTTAGTATAGAATAGTACAACTGCCTTCCAAGCAGTTTGCCCAGTAGTCCTGGAAGAAGCACCCAGCGTGTAGTATAACCTATTACACTCCGCTTACACCGGATAAATGGCTCCGCCCACGCTGCAATCCATTTCTCCCATATTTTCCCTCTTATAAACATTACCTTCTCTCTGTTTACCCGACCCCACTCCAACTTCCCCTATCACCCCTTCAACTCATTTATAGTCGCCTATTCGCGTACCTTTTGCATCATGGTTAAACCAACACCTACAGTTAACTAACCCTCCCGAACGTTTCCCGAGCTGCGCTAAAACTGCTTTGCGCCCAATTGTGATTGTTACAAAAATCTAATTAGATTTTACCGCAGTGGCTACATACCTACGCGGAAACAAATAGCTGGTTCTTTACAAACTCTGCCTAAACAGTGCTACCTTCACCGAAGGTCAGACCTAATATCGCGGCTAAGCTCGATATTTCTCCCTATTTAATACCCCATTTCCTGTCCATAGGCCCTCAAGCAGCCATTGAGAACCGCGTAACAGCGAATAATCCCATATTTATTCTAAACTAAATGCCCTTATAGTAAAGTATTTGACCCAACCTTTGTCAAATCAATCCTGTTTAAACAAGTATTCGTTATATTATATTTTTTTATCTTAACATGTTCTATGCCCCCCCATTAAACATTTTCATATTTCTAGAAGGAACTCGGCAAATTCACACCCCGACTGTTTCATAAAAACATTGCCTCTCGCAAACCCTATGTGAGGTTCATCCTGCCCGGTGAAAACTTAAACGGCCGCGGTAGCCTGACCGTGCTAAGGTAGCATAATCATTTGCCTTTTAATTAGAGGCTAGTATGAATGGACACACGAGAGTGTAGCTGTCTCCTAGTTACCAAACAAAAACTAGACTCCAAGTGAAAATACTTGGATAATAATAAAGGACAACGAGACCCCATTGAGCTTTAACCCTTAAAAGCTAAATATCTGCTTCCACCGGTTTTGGTTGGGGCGACAGGGGCCGACCCAAAGCGGCCACCTTATTTCCAACGGCATCACGCCCTCCTAACTGACCCATTTTATGATCAAAGAAAAAGCTACCTTGGGGATAACAGGCTAATCCATTCAAAGAGCCCACATTGATGAATGGGCTTGGCACCTCGATGTTGGCTCAGGGTCTCCTGTAGGTGCAGGGGCCTACAAGGGTAGGTTTGTTCAACCTCTAAGACCCCTACGTGAGCTGAGTTGAGACCGACGCAAGTCAGGTCAGATTCTATCCTTATTATTTAAACCTCAACCCCTTGTACGAAAGGACCGGGGCTGATAAACCCATTACCTTACCAGCAATAATCTAATATAATCTTAAATCTCTATTTTATCCCATGGCACCCCTAGCTTCCGCAACAATTACTTTCATCCTTGCCCTTATCAGAATGGCTTTTTACACCCTCTTCGAACGAAAATTCCTAGCCCTAGCCCAACGTCGAAAAGGGCCAAACAAAATTAGCCTAGCAGGCATCCCCCAACCCCTCGCAGACGCCCTTAAACTCTTTCTAAAACAGCAAGCCACCCCGGCCCGCGCAAACCATATTGGTTTTATAATCGCCCCTGCAGGTGCCCTTACGCTTAGCTTAATCATGTGAATATTTTATCCTCACCCATTCCCAGCATATCTTCTTCCTCTTAGTGCGCTGGCTTTCCTAACTACTTCTAGATTAAACGTTTACCCCACCCTAACCGCAGGTTGAGCATCCAACAGTAAATACGCCCTCCTCGGAACCACTCGCAGAATTGCCCAAACTATCTCTTACGAAATCTCAATAGCCCTCCTTCTCATCTCGGTCCTAACAGCTCTTTTATCATTTAACTTTTTCACTCCCGCCCAAAATCACTCTATCCCAGCCCTCTTCTTAATACCCCCTCTATTCATAGCCTGATTCGTAACCCTTCTCGCAGAAACTAATCGTGCACCTTTTGACTTTGCAGAAGGTGAATCTGAACTTGTCTCTGGCTTTAATATTGAATACGGGGGAGGTAAATTTGCCCTCATCTTTATGGCCGAATACTGCAATATTCTAGTAATAAGCCTCCTTTCTGCTGCACTATTCTTACTCACCCCTATACCCCCCATCTTTTCCCCTCTCGCAACTCTCATTATGACGACTCTTCTTGCCACCCTATTTATTTGGGTCCGCGCCGCACTCCCCCGTATACGGTATGATCAACTCATAATAATAACCTGAAAATGTTTCCTACCATTTAGTCTCTGCCTTCTTGTTATCACCCCTCCTATTATCTCCCTCTTCTCCTAACTACTATGGTAATACTAACCCCTATTCTCTTTCTCGCCGCTCTAGTTCCCGCACTACTTACAGTAGTCGCCTACATAACAGCCTCTCGTCATTTAATCACCCAAGATACTCACACCCCGTTTGAATGTGGCTTCGACCCTAAGAATTCAGCCCGCACCCCGTTTTCCCTTCGATTCTTTCTTCTAGCAGTTATTTTTCTCATTTTTGACGTTGAAGTCGCTTTACTTCTCCCTATCCCTCTCGCCCTTCAACTTCCATCCCGACTAACTGCCCTTCTAACACTCTCTGCATTCCTATTCCTCCTTCTCATCGGACTATTCCACGAATGGCGAGAAGGTACATTAGAATGAATTTAATTCTGGACGTAGTTTAATAAAAAACATTGGTTTGTGGCACCAAAAATGGCTTTCGCCCGCCCATCATGCCTCAACTAGCCCCTATACCTTGAATCACCACACTCACCCTCCTATTCCTATTCATATCTATTTTATTCTCTTCCCTATGAAGCCACCGACCTCCTCAATTTTCTCTTCCCCCCTCATCCTCCCCCTCTACAACAACCTCCCACGCTTGACCATGAGCCAACTAACCTCAGGCTGTAGTTTAAATATAAAACACGGGCCTTGGGCGCCCATAATTGACAACCTGTCACAGCCTGAATGGTCCCCATTATCTTATCACTAATTACCTTAATATACCTTGCCCGCCAACCGCTTAAAACCCCATTATCCTTAAATACAGCATTTATTCTTACCTTACTCACCGTTCCCCTTCTTAATAACATAGCACCAATGACCTCCATCACCCTCACAGACTCACTAAGTACCCCTCTCATTCTCCTAACTCTATGACTTCTCCCCCTAATAATTTTAGCCTCCCCAGAAAAGACTATGAAAACTTACTCTCTCTTCCTCATCACCCTAACCGCCCTCACCCTTACCTTAGTTTTAGCCTTTGCATCCCCATGATTATTTATATTCTATGTCTTCTTTGAAGCATCCCTCCTCCCTACTCTTCTACTAATCATTTTATGGGGCTACCAACCTGAACGTCTTCAAGCAACAACATATCTAATGCTTTACACTGTTGGCGCAAGACTCCCTCTTCTGATCAGCATTTTAGCACTCCACTACATAAACCACCACACCTCTTTTCTCTTACCCATGTGAACCACCCCGTCTATGTTCCCAAATGTAATCTGATGATTAATAACAATCGCCGCCTTTGCGGCCAAAACTCCTATTTATTCCCTTCATCTCTGACTCCCTAAAGCCCATGTCGAGGCCCCAGTAGCGGGGTCCATAGCCCTCGCAGGGATTCTTCTAAAACTAGGTGGATTTGGACTTCTCCGCCTAACTCCATTCTTTCAAGCAGCCAGAAAACACCTTTCCCTTCCCCTAATGTCTCTCGCTCTATGGGGCAGACTTATCACTGGCCTAATCTGTCTTCGTCAAGCAGACCTTAAAGCCTTAATTGCCTATAGCTCGGTTACCCATATAGGCCCTCTTTTTGCAGGCATCCTAACCAATACTACTTGAGGCTGACAAGCAGCTCTCACCATAATAATTGCCCACGGTCTTGCCTCTTCCGGACTATTTGCCCTAGCGAATATTTCCTATCAAAAAATACACACACGTAGGATTTTTCTGACCAAGGGAACAATAGCTCTAGCACCTCAACTTGCTTTCCTATGATTCCTGATAATTGGAGCTAATATGGCTATACCACCAGCCATTAATTTACAAGGGGAAATTATACTTTTAACCGCCACCCTTACTATCTCTTACTGATTCCTAATTCCCCTAGCGTTAAGCATTTTCTTCAGTGCAACTTACTCTCTTCACCTTTTCACCACTACAAACCACGGCGTTCCCTCTCGAACAACTAACCCATTCGCCACCCCATCCCCTCGAGACATACTAATGCTCTCTCTTCATCTAATCCCAGTATTCACCCTCCTGTTAAAAACAGAATTAATAACATGTTGAACCTAATATGACACCCGATCTCTTCACCTCCTTTGACCCTGCAATAAGTCCCCTCGCTAATCTCTCCACCTCCCTCTTTTGAAGGCTCCCTTTTGCTGCTTTTATTCTCATGCAACCCAGCCTATGACCCTCAATCACCCGAAATAAAGCCCTAATTTTCACCCTAACCCTCCCCATCGTTTCCTCCACCAAATTTTCTTCCACCAAGTCAATACCCGGTCTCCCGCTATTTTTAACCTCCCTTTTCATCATAATTATTACTCTCAACATTTCCGGACTTCTTCCCTACACTTTCACATCCTCTGCTCACCTAACCATCACCCTCCCTCTCGCTCTCCCCCTCTGAGCCAGTCTCCTCGCAGCGGGCATCTCTTTCTCTCCCTCTAAAGTTCTCGCTGGTTTAATCCCTAAAGGTGCACCCAACTTCCTTGCTCCTTTCCTTGTTCTCGTAGAATCTCTTAGTACTCTAATTCGTCCTCTCACCCTAGCATTCCGATTAACAGCCAACATCTGTGCAGGCCACCTAATTCTCACGGTCGTAGGTACTCTTCTTACCCCAATAATCATTGCACCCGGCCTTGCTACAATTCCAACTCTTCTTGCCCACATGGCACTATTTGTTCTCGAAATCGCCGTCTGCCTGATTCAAGCTTACGTCTTCACTCTCCTCTTAACCCTCTACGCAGAAGAACACCCTAAATAACTGATTTTTATATGGTGTAGTGTAATTGGCGCACACTGGTCTTTGGCACCAACAGAAATGATACCCCCATTCACCATAAATGACCCAACCTCTTCTAGCTACATTTATTTTATCGTTAACTGCCGCACTTTTATTTGCCTCATCCCCAATTATTCTCGGGCTCATTTGCTTAACCACTGCCTTTCTCACTGCCGCACTTCTAACATCCCTTTTCTCCTCATGATTTGGCTTAATCGCCCTTCTTATTTATGTTGGAGGTCTCCTTGTAATATTCGCCTACTTTCTTGCTATTTGTCCCAATCAATTAATCTCTTTCAAAACCCCTGTTAAGATTTTCCTTCTAACCTTTATTACCTCCCTAATCCTTTTCCCCTCTGATCCTGTTCCTCCATCATCCTCCGAACCAACTCCTCTTACTAACATACTTTTAACACCTCACGCAACCCTCCTTCTCCTTCTAGCCCTTCTCCTCCTTCTCACGATAATTGTGGTTGTCAAGGTTACTCAACGACGTCGTGGTCCCCTTCGCCCATTCAACTAATCCCTACGCCCCCAAAGCCAAAGAGCGGCACCGGTCTTGTAAACCGGCCATTGAGTTTCCCTCTGGGGGTTTGCGTTAGAAGCCACGAAGGCAGCAGGCTTTTAACCTGCCCTGAGGTGATTTCGCCCTAACGCTGGCAGAATAAGCTAAAATAAGCTATCGGGCTCATGCCCCGAATATGAGGCCACCCCTCTTCTGCTCTCACTAGTCTGATCCTAGCTACCCGGTTGGAACCTGGCCGCGCATTAGAACTCACTGCAAACACTTGTGCCCCCGTGAGCATTAATTCACACCTCAAAGGAAATAAAATAATATACTTGTATATTATCCGCCAATTACGACCCCGCTACAGCGTAAACACCTCACGCCCGCAGAGAAGAATACTGAATCAGCTACGAAAGTAGACTTTGGCCCAGGCCTAGACGAGCTGGCAAAAAAAGCGGTGCCAGCAGCCGCGGTTAAACCGTACAGCTCCAGCCATATCATATCGGCATTATAACTGACTCACCATCACTGGCATAAATCAACCTAAAACTGGTTTAATAGGAAAATGTGCCTCACTTATCCATACATGCCTAACTGAGCACTTATGTAAGCGTGGACTAAAACAAGGATTAGATACCCTTCTATCCCACGCTGTTAAAATATCATGGCTGAGGAGTACGAGCACATGCTTAAAACCCAAGGGACTTGGCGGCCATTTAACCCCTCAGGGGAACCTGTCACTGAAACTGAAGATCCACATAAAACTCTACCTAGCCTTGCTCATCAGCCTATGTACGGCCGTCGTTAGCCCCCTTCGCAAGAACGTGGCTCAAAAGCTAAACGCTCTTAAGTCAGGTCATTGTCTAGCCCATGGCTAGGAGTAGATGGGTTACAACCGATATATCGAATACCGAGACAAGCCTAAGGCTCCCTCACAAGGAGGACTTGACAGTAAACTAGAGTTAATTTCTCTAGTTGAAGAGTGCAATATAAGTGGTGCACAAATCGCCCGTCACCCTCCCCGAAAGGGGAGGTAAGTCGTAACAAAGTAAGTGTAGCGGAAGCTGCACTTCCCCTATTTGCGCTTCACCAAATAGATACTAATATGCCTCGCCACCCTTTTCACGTTGTTGAACCAAGACCCTGACCTATTATAACAGCACTAAATGCATTTAATCTCGCAACAGGCCTCCTTGTATGATTCTACGAACATACACCTAAGCTTGTTGCAATCTCTCTTATCCTTCTCATCTATACATTAACCCTATGATGACGAGACGTCGTTCGAGAAAGAACATTTCTTGGCCATCATACCTCTTATGTCTGCCGTGGCCTCCGAATAGGAATAGTTCTTTTCTTAATATCTGAAGCCATATTCTTTGTTGGTTTTTTCTGAGCCTTCTTCCACACTGCCCTATCTCCCGGCCCAGAAATTGGCTGCATATGACCACCTTTAGGTATCAAAGTGCCTAACCCCTACACAGTGCCCCTCTTTAACACTGTAACCCTTCTATCATCTGGCGTAACAGTCACCTGAGCTCACCACAGCCTGCTTGAAGGTTCTCGAGAAAATGCTATTGCAGGCCTTCTTCTCACCGTTGCACTTGGCATTACTTTCACATTCACCCAAGCCCACGAATACTTCCACGCCCACTTCACCATTGCTGACGGAATCTTTGGATCTATCTTCTTCGTAGCCACAGGCTTCCACGGCCTTCACGTCTTAATTGGCACTATCTTTCTCTCTGTCAACCTGTTCCGCACATACTGCCACCACTTCTCCCCAGGCCACCATCTTGGCTTCGAATTCGGCGCATGATACTGACACTTCGTTGACGTAGTTTGAATTTTCCTTTATCTCTTCCTCTACTGTTACAGTGCCTGAGGAATATAATCCCTTAGACCCCCATGACACCACCTCCCCTCACTAGAATACTCCGTCATCTAACTCATCTACCCGCCCCACGTAATCTTTCTACTTTCTGAAACTTTGGATCCCTTCTCGGCATATGTCTAGGAATTCAACTTATCACCGGTATCTTCCTAGCAATACACTACACCCCTCAAATCAGCCTTGCCTTCGACTCATGCATCCACATTACCCGTGACGTCAATTTCGGTTGGGCTATACGTAACATTCACGCCAATGGTGCCTCCTTATTCTTCCTCTGCCTATACCTTCATATAGCCCGTGGAATCTATTATGGCTCATACTCCATAACTATAACCTGACTCATTGGCATAGTAATTTTCCTCATGGTCATTATTACGGCATTCCTAGGCTATGTTCTTGTCTGAGGCCAAATAAGATTTTGAGCAGCAACAGTTATTACCAGCCTCCTATCTGCACTCCCCATCGTAGGTCAAGACCTAGTCCAATGAATCTGAGGAGATTTTTCAGTTAGGGATGCAACCCTTCACCGCTTCTTTGCCTTCCACTTTACCCTCCCATTTATTATTTCTGCCCTGGCAGGAACTCATATCGTTCTTCTCCATACTACGGGATCTTCTAACCCCCTAGGAGTAAATAGGGACACTACACGTATTCCCTTCCACCCCTATTATACTGTAAAAGATGTTATAGGCGCACTTATTGTTCTTACCCTATTCCTCGCACTTAACTTCCTTACCCCAGATATATTCGCAGAACCTGATAACTTCATTCCCGCTGACCCCCTAGTCACTCCCGCCCACATTAAACCCGAATGATACTTCCTATGAGTATATGCTCTTCTTCGTGCTGTACCCCACAAACTTGGGGGCGTCATTGTTCTCGCATGTGCTATCCTTATTATGGCTGCTCTTCCTCTTCTCTCTAAAGTTTTCGGCTCACCCCCATCATCCACTATATGACCTCTACGACAACTCCATTTCTGATTCCTAATTAGTATTTTTGGACTTCTTACTTGACTAGGAAGCGTCCCTGCCGAACCAGTCTATACAATAAGAGCTGCCCTAATCGGTGCCCTATTCTTCCTCACCCTTACCATACTCACTGCACTTCCTTCCCCCTCTGACTATGCCCTTGTTTGAGCCAAATTTGCCGCAAAACTAGCCGTTCTTTTAGCCATCCTCTAACTCCTGGTAAGAAGCAAATTTTGCATTTTGGTTTCGGCCCAAAAAGAGGGTAACTCGCCCCTTACCATTCTCATCCTGTAGTTAAACTATAACACTAAGTTGCAAACTTAAACTTGTGATAAACACCCTCACCAGGATGTGGAACTTCGCTTATGGAAGCACTCGGCTTTGAAACCCGATAACGTGGGTTCGACTCCCCCAAGTTCTACGGCCATTAGTTAAATTTTATAACGTTTGCCTGAAGAGCAAAAATTGCATTAAACGCATAGCCGGCCAAGGCTCGCTAGTTTACTTTAGAACCCCTGATTTGCACCCAGGAAGAGGGGCCTTCCCCGGGAGCCATAGGCTTATGGGATGAAACCTGGCTTCTAACCAAGGTTTAGACCGGTTCAACTCCGGTCAAGCCTACTTCTCTCAAGTAGAGTGGCCGAACCCCTAGGCGGTAGGCTGTAAACCTTCTCATGAGCTTCCCCTCCTCTACTTTTAGTGCCTGTGGTGTAAACAACACATTGCCCTTTCACAGCAGAATTGTAGATTTCTCCTCTACCAGGCACTCCACCACAACGCCCTATAAAGGTGGCAGAAAAATGCATGGGACTTAAGCCCCCACTATAGGAATCTCTCCTCCTTTATACATGCCCATTTCATCCCTCCTCTTTATCTCAACTCTCATCCTAGGTACATTAACCTCCCTCACTGCACCAAACTGGTTAATTGCCTGATTAGGTATAGAAATAAATCTTCTCTCGTTCATTCCCTTAATCTCATATCACCCAACTAATATTACATCCAACAAAACTAGCGCTGCATGTAAATATTTTCTCGCCCAAGCAACTGGCTCAGTCCTTTTTCTTCTAGGCCCTACTACCTGACTCACCCCTTGAACTAGACTAAGTCCCATATTCCTTCTTATTGCGCTAATGACCAAAGCAGGTATAGCCCCTATGTACCAATGATTCCCCTCTACCATTGCATCGCTCAGATGACCAGCCGCAACCACTCTTATAACCTGACAAAAACTTACCCCCCTTCTCCTCTTATTTAGACTTGATCTCCCCTCAACTACTGCCCTTCCTATTATATTAATTAGAGTTATCAACACCCTCATTGGAGCCATCAACGGTCTCGCACAAACGCAGCTTCGACCCCTTCTGGCATTCTCCTCAATTACCCATATAGGCTGAATACTTGCCCTTTCCACCGTTTCTACCCCCGCAGCAATAGGGTATCTCTGCGCCTACATCATCATAGTTACTCCCCTCCTTTACCTGTTCCTTAACAGTCAAGCTCTTTCTCCTAAAACTATTACTACTCTCAAATCCCTCTCACCCGCACAACTTAGTATATCCACAATTCTACTTCTTAACCTAGCCGGCCTACCCCCTCTAGGTGGATTTTGCTTAAAAGCAGCGAGCCTTATTCTCATCCTCCCCTCATTCCCCCTTCTTTCCCTAATTCTCATCACATCGTCTGTTGCAACACTAGGCTTCTACATTAACATCTCACTCCTTTCCATTTTAACTGTGTTTCAATCATTTACCCCCCCAGCGACCCCCCGACTTCCTATCAACTTTGCCCTCACAGTAGGGACACTTAGGGCAGCGGCACTACCCGCAATTCCCCTTCTTCTGCTCTAAACGGAGTATCTGCAGATACCCCGAAACAAAGAAAGAGCCCCGTCAACAAGGCCGCACCTAACTTTTTTTTTCCTTAATTTGCTATATGTATATGTCAGCATGTCTTGATTCACGTATGTTTATTTGAACTGTTATTTTATGGATTAGTATTTATCTTATCGTAATTTATAATATAAACATATGCAAATATAAATGTTATTTATTCAACATATTATTTATATAATCATATTATATAATTAAACTATATAACTATATATATTATTTATTCAGTATATTAATTATGTAGCTATATTATTATATAATATATTGTCCACCCACTCTTTTCCCCCATTGTTTTTATATATAGACACCTAAAAAGATCTTTCAATAATTCCCATTTTCGCACCCCCTTTTCTTTGACTTTCCCATACAAAATGGCCCAGGCGGGGACACCCCCGGGGAGAGTCTCCGGTGGCAAAATTCCCATTTTTGCACCCCTTTTTCTTTGACTTTCCCATACAAAATGGCCCAGGCGGGGACACCCCCGGGGAGAGTCTCCGGTGGCAAAATTCCCATTTTTACACCCCTTTTTCTTTGACTTTCCCATACAAAATGGCCCAGGCGGGGACACCCCCGGGGAAAGTCTTCGGTGACAAAACTCCCATTTTTACACCCCTTTTTCTTTGACTTTCCCATACAAAATGGCCCAGGCGGGGACACCCCCGGGAAGAGTCTCCGAGTGGCAAAATTCCCATTTTTGCACCCCTTTTTCTTTGACTT
>Ga0210140_1000066_pt1 | contig 18191 bp, 16 predicted proteins | sample China_Bullhead_C_3_FD_184858 | JGI IMG/M metagenome (GOLD analysis project Ga0210140, IMG submission 184858) | Wetland microbial communities from San Francisco Bay, California, USA, that impact long-term carbon sequestration -... | ecosystem: Environmental > Aquatic > Marine > Wetlands ...
AGTTCAAGGACAAAGAGTTACAAGAGTTTGCTATTACGATTGAAAATCTTCTAAAAGAACGGAGCCACAAAGAGCAGGTTCTCGCCCTCGCCGCGGCCGTTTTAGCCCTGGACGAGTACAAGAAAGGATTGCAGAAGCGCACTGAATACGCCAAGATGGGTGGGCTCAAAGAGAGGGAAGCAACCTTACTGGAGACCTTGGACCAGATCGATAAAGAATTGGAAATGGCCGTAACCATGAAGATCCATGAACACACCTACCAAGAGAATATTGCTGATGAGCTCACAGGGGCCATTTTAGAACATCTTGAACCCACTCTGGGCCGAGGGAAATGGCATGCCCGGGAGCAGGAAGCCATAATGGAAATCGTCTCCAAGGCGATGAAAGGTTATCTGGTAGTCAAGACTGTTAGATAGAAGTACGTCCAAGGGTCCAATAGCACAACCACTCACCGGAGTTTAGCAAAGAAATCTCCCACCGCTTTGGTTCCGTTGGTATTCAACAATCTGAGGGCCTGGCTTCCCACCACAGCTATTTCTACTTTACCTCGAAGAAATTGCACATCTTCCTTGGAGCTAACCCCAAAGCCCAAAGCCAGCGGCAGTTGGGTTGCCCCCCTACAGCGGTCAAGGAATTCATCCAGTTCAGAAGAAAAATCGGTCTTGGCCCCAGTTACCCCTTTACGGGCAACACAGTAGAAGAACCCGCGGCCAAAACGCGCCAGGTAGCTGATCCTTTCGGACGAGGATGTGGGTGCAAGAATGAAAATAGGATCGATGTTATTGGCTGTTGCAGCGGCCATGAAGGATTCACCCTCCTCCGGCGGTATGTCGGGAACGATAGCACCACAAATGCCTGCCTCTCGCGTCTCGGCGAAGAAACGTTCCTCTCCTCTTTTGAAAACAACATTGTAGTAAGTCATGAAAAGAAAGGGGATATCAAACGCGTCCGTGATCTTACGGGCTAATCTGAAGCAGTCATCTACCCTGACCCCACCTGCGAGGGCAGCCTGACTTGCTTGTAGAATCACCGGGCCGTCCGCAATGGGCTCAGAAAAAGGAATCTGTAACTCCATCAAGTCCACGCCCGCCTCAACAATTGTCCGCACCAGCTCAAAAGTCTCCTCAATGCTAGGATAACCCAGCACTACATGGGCCATGAGCAGGATGTCCTTTTCCTTCTGTTTGTTACGAATATAGTCTTCAAGCACGGTATTCCTCCGCCTTCGTGATAATGAATGACTTCCAGGCTGTATCTCCCAGAGCGTCGGCAATGGTGAAAATATCTTTGTCTCCGCGCCCCGACAAATTGATTATCACCACACCATCACCGTTCATCTCTGGTGCCTCGCGAAATGCTCCGGCCAGAGCGTGAGCTGATTCCAAGGCAGGAATAATGCCCTCTTTTCTCATAACCAGCCGGGTCGCCTCCAGCACCTCTTCGTCGGTTGCTGCCTCAAACCGGACCCTACCCTCTTCATGATAAGCGGAGAGAATGGGTGATACCCCGATGTAATCGAGTCCGGCCGCCACACTGTGCGTCTCCAGCATCTGGCCGTCATCGTCCTGCAAAAAGTAGGTCTTATAGCCTTGGGCCACGCCAACGCTGCCATGCTCTGAAGCCAGCCGGGCCGCGTGTTTGTGGGTCTCCAGACCTTCGCCCCCAGCCTCAACACCTACCAACTCCACTTCTGCATCATCAAGGAAACCGCTGAATACCCCCAGAGCATTGGATCCTCCACCAACACAGGCGTAAACCCGAGTGGGTGCGCGACCGCTTTGTCGGAGTATCTGCTCTCTCACTTCCGTACCCACGATAGACTGAAAATAGGATACCATCTCCGGGTAAGGGTGAGGTCCGCAGGCAGTGCCCAGCACATAGTGTGTAGTGTCCATATTCGTGGACCAATCGCGCAGAGCTTCATTTATGGCATCTTTCAATATGCGAGCTCCATCTCTGACTGGTACCACTGTGGCACCCAATTGCTCCATCCAAAAAACGTTGGGCCGCTGCCGTGCCACGTCCACCTCTCCCATGTAGATAGTGCACGAGTAACCGAACTTGGCAGCCATCGTTGCGGTGGCGACTCCGTGTTGCCCCGCCCCCGTTTCGGCAATGACCCGGGTTTTCCCCATTCTTTGCACCAGTAAACCTTGCCCCATAACATTATTGAGCTTGTGAGCACCGGTGTGATTAAGGTCTTCACGTTTTAGATAGATTTGGGGTCCGCCAAAATGGCGGCTCAAATTTTCTGCGTGCGTCAGAGGTGTAGGTCGGCATGAATAAGTGGACATCAGACCTTGATAGGTTGACCAGAAAGCTGGATCTTCCTTGGCCTCTTTAAAACCGAGCTGCAATTGTTCGAGGGTGGTGCTAAGAATCTCTGGAATAAATGCACCGCCAAACGTTCCATAGTAGCCAGTCTTATCCATAATCACTCCTCTTGCCCGGTTGTCTCATGAAAATGCCCCAGCGAGCGCATCCCCCGTAGTCCGCCTGAGGCGGACGGGGGGGAGCGAGCGAACTACAATAAAATGGAATCAATTCCTTACATTTCGAAGATTCCCTGCAGCTTGCTGCAGGGAGCTTCAATTGCTGTCGCGAGACCGTGAAGATGGGCGTGCCACCGGGCAATCGCAGGGTGCCGGATCCGAGGCGTACCTGAATGGTACGTCGCAGGTTTCGGCACCCGAGGACCCCCTGAAGGACGGCCATTTACGCGGTCGCAGCAGGTTATTCATGAAACAACCGGGCTAAATGCCTAGCGGCTTGAATGGCTTCTCTTATAAACTGTGCCATTTTCTCGTGATCCTTGGCTCCCGGACTTTGCTCCAGACCACTGCTGGCATCAACAGCGCAAGGCTTGACCATGCTGATGGCAGCAGCCACATTTTCTGGATTTAGCCCTCCTGCAAGAATTATCTTTCCGTATCTTCTGGCCTCTACAGCCAATTTCCAATCAAAGGTAATACCTGTGCCGCCGAGCTTGTTGGGTACGTAAGTGTCAAGTAACAGGGCCTCAACAACATTGACATATTTCGACAGATTGTCGAGGTCATCCCGGCTTTGCAACCGCACCGCCTTTATCACCCGGCGATCGAAGCTGCTGCAGTAGGTAGCAGACTCATCACCATGAAACTGCAGGATGTCCAGCCCGCAAGCAACGGCTGTAGACCTCACCTTTTCTGGGTCTTCATTGACAAAAACCCCCACTGTCTGAACCAGGGGTGGTAGGACCTTGATGATTTCCCGTGCTCTTTCGACCGAGATTCGCCTGGGACTGGGGGCGAAAACAAAGCCCAGGGCATCAGCGCCAAAGTTGGCTGCAGCCAGTCCGTCTTCTTCGTTGGTAATACCACAGATTTTAATGCGCACGGTCATAGAGGTTACTGCATCTTTCTAATTTTAGAAAATGTGAGATCTGAGATGTGAGATGTTCAGTTCCAACACTCTTCCCCAAGAATATCGAACCTCACATATCGCCCATCACAAGTCGGAAATTACAGATTCGTCAACTTCTCCCCATTAGTTCACGCAGCTTTTGACCTGGATCTTCTGCCCGCATGAGACTTGTTCCCACCAATACCGCATCAACACCCGCCGCCGCCAGAGACTGCAAATCGCTCTGTTCTTGAATACCGCTTTCACTTACAACCAACCGATCTGACGGAATGCTGGGACGTAACTTGAAGGTAGTATCGAGGCTCACCTGAAAGGTCCGCAGGTTGCGGTTGTTGATGCCAATGATGCGGGCATCCGTTGTCAGCACCCGCTCCATTTCCTCCTCATTATGAACCTCAACCAAACAGGCCATACTTAGATCACGAGCCATGGCCAATAGCTCCAACAGAGAGCTTTGCTCCAGGATGGCTGCAATGAGCAGCAGTGCGTCGGCGCCCGCGGCACGTGCGGCTACAACCTGTATGGGATCTATGATAAAGTCTTTACAGAGAATCGGCAAAGAGACCGCCGTCTTCACCTCCGTCAGATATCCTAGTTTGCCCTGAAAAAAATCCTCTTCGGTAATCACCGAGATGGCTGCAGCCCCTGCCCTTTCATAACTTGCCGCGATCTCTGCCACCTCAAAATTCGCCCGGATCTCCCCAGCTGAAGGCGATGCCTTCTTGATCTCGGCTATGACAGCCGGTCTACCCCCGTGCTCTAGTGCAGCAGTGAAGTCGCGTGGTTTTGAAGCCAAAGTAGCAGCTTTCTCCAGCTCGGCCTGGATCGACTTTCTCTCAAGCTCGATCAAGCGCTCCTTCTTGCGTGCAACAATATCGTCAAGAATCATGACATTTCCACCGGTACATTATTGTCTGTTCGTGATTTTTTTGAGCGCTTGCAGCTTCTTCAGAGCTTCTCCGGAATCGATCGCCTCAGCCGCCTGTTTTATACCCTCGCGAAAATCGCCAGCCATCCCTGCCGCAACCAGTGCCGCCGCAGCATTGAGTAGCACAATGTCTCTCCGGGCACCCGGTTCACCTTGCAGCACATCCAGCACTATCTGCCCGTTTGTCTCTGCATCCCCGCCTTTGATCTCACTGATGGATGCGCGAGGTAGACCGAAATCTTCTGGTTCAATGGTGTAAGTAGACACCTCCCCATCTTTCAGCTCACTCACAAAGGTGCGACCAGTGATACTGACCTCATCGAGGCTGTCCTCACCATGGACCACAAAGGCACTCCTGGAACCTAACCTGTTCAATACCTCGGCAAGAACCGGAGTAAGCTCTTTGTCGTAAACGCCCAGCACCTGGACGTTGGCTCCCGCCGGGTTGGTCAGAGGACCCAGTATGTTAAAAATGCTGCGGATGCCTATCTCTTGTCGGGGTCCAATGGCATACTTCATGGCCCCATGCAAGGCTGGTGCAAAGAGGAAACCGATTCCCACCTGACTGAGGCACTCTTCCACCACCTCCGGAGGCACATCCAGGTTTACTCCCAACTTCTCGATGACATCGGCGCTGCCGCAAAGACTCGAAACCGAGCGATTTCCATGTTTGGCGACCCGCAGACCGCATCCTGCCACCACGAAGGCGGCAGTGGTGGACACGTTAAAGGTATTGGTGCCATCACCACCCGTGCCGCAAGTATCTACCACGGTCTCCAGATCTAGGTTGATATCGTCCCGGTCCATGCTCACCGCAGAGCTATCGACACCGATCTTGGTGGCTTTTCGTCGCATGACTCGGGCGGCTCCAGTGATCTCTTCAATGGTTTCACCTTTTAACCTGAGTGCGGTGATGAAGGCTCCGATCTGGGCTGGCGTCGCCTGGCCGCTCATGATTACGTCCATTGCACCTTCCATCTCCTCTTCGCTCAGATCCATGCCATCGACTACTTTTTGGATGGCTGTCTTCAGCATGATCTCCTCCTTTTCTGATATTGAAATAGGGAGATTGAACCGCAGAGATCACAGAGTCCGCAGAGTTAAAACATTTCTACCGTAGTGAATCTATGTGTGCTCAATGGTCTCTGTGGTTCAACCCCAATTTGCGCTGGTCAACATTGAGAATTTCAAAGCTTGAGGAAGTTCCTCAATATGTTCATTCCTTCTTTGGTGAGAATCGATTCTGGGTGAAACTGGATTCCTTCCACTGGATACTGCCGATGCCGCAACCCCATGATTTCACCGTCCTCAGCCTCAGCGGACACTTCCAGACAAGAAGGTAGACTCTTACGTTCCACTGCCAGGGAATGGTATCGGGTCGCGGTAATGGGGTCGGGCAAGTCACGGAAAACACCCTTGCTATCATGGCTGATTTCTGAAGTTTTGCCGTGCATGATCCGGGCCGCGTGCAACACCCGGCCTCCGAAGGCGGCCCCTATGGCCTGATGTCCCAAACAAACGCCGAGTATGGGCACCTTGGGGTGGAATCGTTCAATCATGGAGATGGTGATTCCTGCCGATTGAGGAGTGCCAGGCCCCGGCGAAATTACAATTCTCTCCGGTTTCATGGTCTCGATCTCATCCAGCGTAACCTTATCGTTCCGCCGCACCTCAACTTCAGCTCCCAGCACACCCAGGTACTGGACAAGATTGTAAGTGAATGAATCGTAATTATCGATCATGAGTATCACGGGTAACCCTCCATTTGACGATTTCAGATTGTAGAATGTAAATTTTCATTCTGAAACCATAAATTCAAAACCTAAAATCTCGAATATTGAATCTGAGATCTCCTATTTCAAACCGGGAACCCGCCCGCAGGGTGGGACTCCGAAGGAGAAATCCGCAATCTCATACCAATCCACTGTTCGCCATCTCCAGGGCCTTGACCATAGCCTTACCTTTGGCCACCGTCTCCTCATACTCAAGCTCTGGAACTGAATCGGCAACGATCCCCGCCCCCACCTGCAGGTAAACGCGACCGTTACGGATAAGAAGTGTCCGTATGGTAATGCAGAAATCCATATTGCCGGAAAAGCTAAAATATCCCACTGCTCCTGCGTATAGTCCACGTCTGGTGGGTTCAAGCTCATCGATTATTTCCATTGCCCGTACCTTGGGAGCACCAGAAACGGTGCCAGCCGGAAAGGAGGCGCGCAGGACATCGAACATATCAAGGCCCGGCGCAAGATCCCCTTCCACATGTGAGACCAGGTGCATTACATGAGAATAGTACTCCACCACCATCAGATCGGTCACCTCCACCGTACCAACAGTGGCCACCCGGCCTACATCGTTGCGACCCAGGTCCACCAGCATCACGTGTTCAGCTCGCTCCTTCGGATCCGCGCGTAGTTCCTTTTCCAAACGGTTATCCTCTGCGTCGTTCTTTCCACGGGGCCGAGTACCGGCAATAGGCCGTAGGGCCACCCGGCCGTCTTCCAGGCGGACCAGCACCTCGGGTGAAGCGCCGACGACCACATCACCATCGAAGTCAAGGTAGTACATATATGGGGACGGGTTCACTCTCCTGAGGGCGCGATATATATCAAACGGTTCCGAGAGCAGGTCCGTGTCGTAACGTTGACTGATTACCACCTGTATGGCCTCGCCGTCTTGAATGTACTGCTTCGCGCGCCGCACCATGCCCTCAAACCGATCTCGTTCCATGTTTGCCTTAAGCACTGGCTCCCGTCCGGGTCCTCTTTCCGGCTCTGAGGATATCATTGGCTCCTTGAGCAACCTGATCGTCTCATCTATCTCGGACACCGCCCGATCGTACGCCGTAGCATGATTGACGTATTCCGGCACATATATATTTGCCACCACCTTGATGGTCTGGTTCAGATTGTCATAGATCATAACTTGCTCAGGTATCATGAAAGCTGCATCCGGCATGCCGACGTCATCTGGCTTATGAGTTGGCAGCTCCTCGATGAAGCGTACAGTATCATAGCTCAGATAACCCACGAGGCCTCCAAAAAATCTAGGCAACCCCTCCACAGGAACAGCTCTAAATGTTTCCATTAGATTCTTCAAGTACTCTAGAGGCGAAGCTTTGAACTGGCCGCACTGTTTACCATTTCGGGTGAGTTCGATTTCATCACCGCGAGCCTTGACTAACAGTCGTGGGCGGTGACCGATGAAACTATAACGGCCCCACCGTGCTCCACCTTCCACGCTTTCCAAAAGGAAGCACTCCGGCCCAACGGCCACCTTTTTGAAAAGACTAATGGGTGTCTCGGTATCGGCCATGACTTCCCGAAATACTGGAATTATATTCCCCTGTTGAGCTAGACTGAGAAATTCTTCTTTACTCGGGTGGTACACTGCCATCCTCCCTTATCTTGGGGTTTCAGGTGTCGGGTGTCAGGTGTCAGGGAAGAAAAACAAACAACTGAAACCTGAACACTGAAACCTGAAACCTCTTCTACCGGCAAAGCCATTCAACTCTGACCTTGCCCTAAGGACCAGGTTTTCGATGATAAAAAAAAGGCCGTGAGCGCTAGCCTATCCCACGACCTTTTCGAACTGAAAAAGCCGTGGGCAAGGAGTCTACCCACGGCTTTGAGATTCCAGAGCTTTTTAACCCTTAGCCTCCTGGCAGTGGACAAACCCCTCCCGGGATGTACCACCACCAGAGCCAGTTACTGTTGTATCCTTGTCTAATCATAGTCTTATGAACACCTTTTCTTACCACCCAACTTTAAAGAAGAGTAGTGAGACTTGTCAAGGGGAAATTTCTCCAGGAGTTTCCCCAAAAATGTTATGAGCGACACAGACCAAAGGTTAAGGCTAGTCCACAACGAGCAATTGAATCCCACTAAAAAGGAGAGGTGGCTCAGGTGCTCGATGTTTCGCAGCCTCCCCCTTTGGCCTCCCAGGGTAAAATTTTTTACAGGTCGGGTGACCAATTGCATACCTGCGCACCGTTTGTCACTGTTTCGCCCACTTCTTCCAGCTGCTGCATTGGACAGAGTTGAGGAATCACTTGACTACTCTGCAGTTTTTCTATAAACAAAAGATCGTTCTGGAAAGACAATTACATCTCATGGAGTGATCATATGGCAAGACACAAAAAAATTGAGCGTAAAAGAGAGCTAGATAGACGACGACGAAGGCGAAAAAAGAGGATAAAGATGCGAGCAAAAGGCCTGCTCCCGCCTGCCGAAGAATCTCAAAAGCAAGCTTCAGCCAAGGATTAAGCCTAGACCTAGTCCACTTCTCCACTTCTCTACAGTAGACCACGTGCGTCCAAAAATGCGAGAGTAGTGTATTCCCAGCCCTGTTTTTCTTGACATCCCAGGGGTTTTTCCCGTGAAAGACAACTCAGGTGAGTACTGTCATGCCGCCTCCCTGGGCTATGGTCATGTGATAGTCTCCATTGGAAGGTTGCCAGCATGAGCAATCACTTTAGCTATTAGGCTTTTTCCAAAAATTTGGCACTGTAATTGCAGCGCAAGAAGAGCGACCCTTCAGTCGAGGAAACAGCCATGAAACAAAAAACTTTGCTTCTTTTTCAGCTATTCTTGGCGGTTTTCGCCGTTTACGCGGTGCTAAAATACAGTGGCAATCAGCGCTTGTATGTACCTCTGACCTGCCTTCTTACCATGTTTTTAGTGGGGAAAGTTGAAACTGCGGTTACCGAAAAAGACAAGAAAGAAGAGAAAAGAAGGGCAAAAGCGGGCAAAGGAGCTGAAGAAAAAAGAACGTTCAAGCCTGTTGACTGCTTGTTAAAAAGCAAAAACGTGCTGCTCCTCACCGACGCAATTCATCACCTCTTGAACGATCTAGGCCTGAAAGTCTCCCGCTCTCCAGATCAGAGTGTCATTGACCGTCTGATCAGGGCATCTGATACGAGTCAGGTAACCTTTGGTCTGAAGGTTCTGAGTGATGTTGGAGAGCTCAGTGAGAACTGGGACAGTTGGGGTGAACTTTCGCAGTTTGATACTGGCAAGGGGGGAGAAAAGCGACTGCTTCTCATCGGTAGTAACAGCATCCATGATGAAGAAGACGGCAAGCCGCAGTTCAGTGACTTCTCAGCTAATGTTCAAAGCCTGCTCTCCTCCAAGAGTATCGTTGCTATGACCACCCTCACCTTCTATAAAATTTATCTTCTATGCCAAAAGAAAAGTGTGGATCCCTCAGCGATTTTAAATCTTATTCAACGCCACCCCGGCGGAGTCTTCAGGCTGGAGCAGTACATGAAGAGTTCCAGTCAAGCCGCTTGATCACCCCCGTCTGTACCACCTGCGTAGGAATATACAACCCTTCATTACGAGCTCTTCCTGAGAGCGAATCTCAACACTTCATCAATTCTCATTTAGCAGCCGCTAATTTAAAAAAGGTTAGAGAGGCCCTTTTTGTTTTTAAATTACAAATGTGAAATGAGAAATGTGCTTAATGTTTTTTATGGTATAGTTTGCAAGATTTTTGGAGCAATCAAGTTATAGCCAATTGGAGTTCTCGTGAAACTGCCAGCGCTGGATTGGATTATCATCCTGGTTTACTTGGCCGTCAGTCTGATTGTTGGCTTTTATTTCTCTAAAAGGGCCCTTCGCAGTGTAGACGATTATTTTGTTTCAGGCCGCGTCCTACCCTGGTGGCTGGCTGGCATGTCCATGATTGCCTCGGCATTTGCCATCGACACCCCTTTGGGCATTACCGGACTTATAGCTAAAGATGGCATCCCAGGGGTATGGTACGCTTGGTCTTTTGCTCTTGGTGGCGCTGGTGCGCTCGGCGCTTTTATCTTTGCTTCTCTGCTCAGGCGTTCGGAAATCATAACAACGGCCGAATTGATAGAGCTGCGTTATGACGGACCTTCTGCAGCTTTCTTGCGAGGCTTCAAAGGAGTCTACTTCGGCATATTTGCCAATGCCGTCACTTTGGGCTGGATAATTAAGGCAGTATGGATCATTAGCGCTGTTGTGGTCCCTGAAATAAATCGTCACCTGCTCATCGGAGCAATTTTATTGATCACTCTGGCCTACACTGCCGCATCAGGTCTCTGGGGCATCGCTGCTACAGATCTTATCCAGTTCTTGATCGGCTCCATAGGATCCATTACCCTCGCGGTCCTTGCCTGGAATCACATCGGCGGGATTGAGAACATCATTGCGGGTTTTGTCAGCAGGTATGGAGCTGATCCGGCTGCGGGACGGCTCAGTTTTTTCCCAACCATAGGCACACCGTTTTTTGTAACCTTCCTGGTATTCATCACGCTCAAATGGTGGGGAAATCCTCCCCCTGCCATCACCCAGAGAATTATATCTGCGAAAGACGAAAAGCACGCCTCCTTCGCCACCATGCTTTTTTCAGTGGTCGCTTTCGGCCTTAATTACTGGCCCATGATCTTGGTGGCAATGGTTTCCCTCGTTGTCTATCCCGACCTCAAGGTCCCAGAGGCAGGCTATGCCATGTTGATCATGAAGCTCCTTCCAACAGGATTCCTGGGACTTATGCTCGCCTCACTGATTGCAGCCTTTATGTCCACCGTGGACACCCATATAAACTACGGGGCCTCCTACATGGTAAACGACCTGTACCGCCGTTTCATCATGAAGCAGGCCTCAGAAAAGCATTATGTCCGCGCTTCTCAGATCAGCACAGTGCTCATGCTACTCCTTGCTGTTGGCATTGCCTACAGTCTCGATTCCGTGAGCGAAGCCTGGTACTACATATCCATGCTCACTGCAGGCTACGGCATTGTGATTGTTGTTCGCTGGTTTTGGTGGCGGGTAAACGCCTGGGCGGAGATTGCGGCCCTGGCAAGTTCAGGGATCGGCAGCACTCTGCTGTCTCCGAAATTCGGAAAAGCTGCGGGATACTGGGACCACATTCCGCAATTGGACTGGCAATACAGATTCTTAATCGTGGTCGCTTTCTGTACCATTACCTGGATTACAGTCTGCCTCCTCACCAAACCGACCCCTGAGGAACACTTGAAGAAATTTTGCGCTAAAGTAAAACCTTTTCCTACCCTTTGGGGACCTGTTTTTGAAAAATACCCCGAGTTAGAGTGGAATCCACATTTCACCAGATCATGTATCAATTGGGCCCTCGGCGCTGCCACTGTTTACTGCTTTTGTTTTGGTATAGGTCACCTCATGTTCCTGAATTTCGCCTATGGCTTTATCCTGCTGGCCCTAGCCGCTGTTATGGCAATAATCATATATATTGTTTGGAGAAGTTAGCCCGGATATTTCATGAATTTCTTAGCGAGCGGTCTTCATTTGTGGCGTACGAAAAATATGTAAATATTCACTGCAGCTATTGCGATGAAGCCACCGCAGAAGATCAGCAGTTTTTCAGCCTCGAAGTCCAAGGCATCAGTGCCTTCGACTGTGTGTTGAAAAAGCACGAGAAAAGCTGGCGCTGAGAGAAGCATAACCAGTGCTTTTTCCATCCCACGAATGATGAAGATAATGGAGCAGATCACCATAAAACCGATGAAATAAGGATCTTTCAGTACCTCCAGCATGTCAATGCTTGTGAGGATCTCATTAAGCCTCAAAAAATCCAGATCCTTTATTGCTGATATGATATCTGACAACATGAGTGTCGCACTCCCTTGCTCTTCTCTTCCAACGGCCGAGAATCACGTCGGGATAAAAAGGTGATTCTCCGAATTATTATACAGTAATTATGTAGCAACTCCTATGCCAATTAGCTCACATATCTATACTTCTTCCATGATAAACCTCACCCCGTTTCGTTCCCACTAATCTCTACGATTGCATAAACAAAATCGAATTGACAGTTTGATTTCGCTGACGAGTCACCGTGACAACAAGTCCTCCGAGTTCCGAACATATAGTTAAACAAATAATTAAGTTCTTGCTAGTATTATTAATTAATCTATTATTTTATGGAGATAATAGATGGGAGAATTTCATCCGATATCTGCGGCGCAGTGAGAAGGTGGGCGGTTAACGACCGTGGTTAATCTTAATTGTTTGGATATAGATATAAGTTGAAATAATCACAGTAAATTACACCTTACGAATGGCAGCAACACTTGCAAGCACAGGGGGGGAGCTCTTTGGTAGACTGGCCTAGCTTGAGGTATCTTCGCATTCGGAAGTTCGGTAGGTTCTCATCCGCGCTACATCGAAGGCATAATCATAAATGTGGAGGCCTTTGGAGGCGACGACCATCTCCCCATCCCCCACACCGATCTCGCTCGCCATGTATTCTTTGAGCAGTTGAACCCCGCCAAGGTTGGCAGGGTAACCGTTCCAAGCATCCCAGGAGCGAAAATAAACAAAGAAGTGAAGCCGGTCATCCTGAATGCGGGTATCTATATGACGCAAGCAGGGAGGATCCTCCAAATTCAAGTCGGTGGGCATTCCCACGGTCATAACCATCTGATTATTGCGAAACCCATGGCTCTTATAGGTATCGATCACTGTCTGGATCTGATCAATCCCTGCCCCTCCAGCCAACCGTTCACCATAGGTGTAGTCCTCATCGGGCTCTTTATGAGGTGTCATGAGATATGGCAGGTAGTCGTCAAGGTAGTCTTCTGCCACCGGGTTGGGAATACCCAGATGGGCCGGGATATCCGGTAGAAGCGGCCTCACTCCGGGATGTTTAATGTGAACCGTTACATAGTCCAGCTCCATTCGCTTTTGTCCAGCATAGGAGCCGCGATCAATTACGAATTCCCGACCGTGATCAAGCAGATTCCAGATAATCTGAAACCAGGAATCGGGAAGCGTGGTTGCCTCAATGAAAACAGGCCTCAGAGTAACCTTCGCCATTGCTTTCCCCCTCCTTACCTGTGGCACCGAAATTCTTTACTGGCATCTCAATTGCCGTGAACCGTACTGCACCATGATTGCATAAGACAACCCAGTCACGGACCCTGTAATCTTTGGTAATTTGCTGAAACAGCTAAGATGAGCTCCCCACACGGGAATCATCTTGTTCTTGCTCTTGAAGCAGTTCACCTCGGACACTCACCTTGGCGGTGTCCACCGGTATCGCTTTACCGCCGGCTTCCAGGGCCTTGTGTACCACGTGCAACAACCCGGCACAGCAGGGGACCTCCATGTAGCCAATAGTTATTGATTTTATTTCATTATTGGCAAATATTTGCGAAAGTTTGTCAATATAAAATCCCGTATCGTCCAGCTTGGGACATCCTATCGCCAATATCTTCCCCTGAAGGAGTTGCGAATGAAATCCTCCCATGGCAAAAGGAACACAATCCGCTGCAATGAGCAGCTCGGCCCCATTAAAAAAAGGAGCAGATACAGGCAGCAGGTGGATTTGCACCGGCCAGTTTTGCAGTGCCGAAACTGGAGCCGCACCTTCCTGTAAAGGTGCGGCAGGGGGTTGAGACTGGAGATGCACCAGTTTGGCCCCAGGACAGCCAGCTTCCAGCTCAGGCGGTGATTCTTGCGCTTGCTTCCCCCTGAGCGTTTTGAGGTGCTCTTCCATCGCCTCTGCGTCAAAGGGATCTGCCTCTTGCATTACTATTGTGAGGGCTTCCTGGGGACACTCGCCGATGCAGGCACCCAGACCGTCACAATACATCTCTTTGATAATCTTGGCCTTGCCGTCACGGATTTCCAGGGCTCCTTCTGCACATTCTATAACGCACAGCCCACAACCGTCACATTTTTCCTCATCAATTTTTACAATATTCCTCATTGCCATAATGCACCTCCGCTTATGTTTTGACTATTGCCCGCGATGGTAACACACCCTTCGCGGCGGTGCTTTGATCTAAGTCAAATAGCGGAACTTTTGGCAAAGCTAACATGGAATGAAGGGGCTGGCAATGATAAAACTTTGAACAGAATTTCCCCATTTTTGGCTCTTTTTGGATGGGCAAAATGAGTTTAGCGTCTAGTGAATATATGCTCTGCGGAGGCAATGCCACACCATTCACCCCATAGCCACTTACAGTTTTCTTCAAGTCAAGGTGAGGATTTGGCTAGACTCCGTAAAACGTGGAGGGCTATTGCGGAGTAAAAATCCTGGTGCCCAACCAGTAAAAAGCTGTAAAAGCCTTTTAAAAATCGCACTAGGTCATTATAATGGATATTCCAGAAGATATCCGAAGACAATGAACCCTAGTGTTGCAGACCCACTCCGAGGAAAAACGCGTCAGAGTACGCCAGATGTGGGTGCGCGCAGGCTCGGACAGGATGAACAGTACTTTACCGTACGTGAGATCCTGTCCGAGGCGAGCACGGTCGCAGATGGCGTGCTATCACGCGAGCGAAGCAATTTTTGCCGGTTTGGGTTTGCAACATTAGGGTGAACTTTGACCGTCGAATTGTTGGACGCTTCCGTGAGTCTTGGAGAGATCGAGGGGAGTAAAGCATGGCAAAAAAAACATTGGTTACCGTCAACGAAGTCTATCTCAAAAGTGACCGCAGTTCGGGGAACATGGTGGTACTCAAAGAAAACGAAGAGGACCAACATCATTTCATCATGTTTGTGGGAGATTCGGAATTTGCCGCTATCGCTAAAGAAAAAGGCATGGTGGAGCCAAAACGGCCCCTAACTCACGACCTCTATTTGACAATTAGTGACAATCTCCCGGTGGAGTTTTTGCGGATAGAAATATCTGACATGGTTGAAAACACCTACTACGCCAAGGTGTTCTTTCGTGCCGATGGCACGGAACATTTCGTTGACTCTAGACCCAGCGATGCAGTGGCCCTGGCCCTAAACAGAAAAATACCCATTCTTGTCAATAAAAAGCTGCTCCGCCGAGAACTGACGCCCGAGGAGATTAAGGAATACGAGGAAATTTGCAAGACCGTAAAGTTCTAGCTACAACGCATTTTACGTCGTGGATACGGGTGTGGATTTTAGGCTTCCTGATCGAATACCTGACCTTCTGGTTTTTCCGGCTCCTGCTCCCGGATGACTCGGATCTGGGTAATCGCTTTTTCGAACATCTCCTCCACCCGAAAATGAAAAGTTCGCCATCGCACCTCTTCTCCCATCTCGGGCAAACGGCCAAAAAGGGTTAGCACAAGCCCGGCGATGGTCTGGTATCCATCTTCCGGGAGATCCCAAGTCAGCCACTTATTCAAATCGCGTATGGAGACGCTACCATCCATAAGAAACGATCCATCGCCCTGTGGCAGGATCCGGCGAAGAAATCTGTCATGTTCATCCTCTATTTCCCCCACAATCTCTTCAAGAATATCTTCGAGAGATACGATCCCGACAACCTCACCATACTCGTCCACCACAAAGGCTAGGTGGATTCGACTTTTCTGAAAGTCCACCAATTGCTGACGAAGCGACTTGCCCTCCGGGACATAGCTGGCCCGCCGCATGATCTTCTTAAGTGAAAACTGCCCGGGCGTGCCCGTCCACTTGAAAAGATCCTTGATATGCACAAATCCCGACACTTCGCTCTTGCTTTCCTGATATACTGGATACCGCGAAAACTCACTTTCCTTCACTCTAGCCATAACCTCTTCATGGGGCGTGTCGATCTCGAAGGCAACAACGTCTCGCGTCGGTAACATTACGGACTCAACCGGAATCCTATCCAGGGTCAGAACCGCCTGGAGCATCTCCTCATCCCTTTTCTTCAAAACCCCCTCCTCAGCACCGACCTGAATCATGCCAGCAATTTCCTCAATGCCCAATAAGGGCTCAAGACCAGACTTTTCCAAGCGCAGCAAAGCGATGAGCTTGTTACTCACCGCTGAAAGTACGCGTACTACTGGATAGAGCAGCTTAATGAGAACATAGATGGGCTGGACTATGAGAATGGACATCTGCTCTGGATAGTAGGCTGCAACAGTTTTGGGAGTGATCTCTGCGAACACAAGGATGAGCAATGTCATAATCAGAGTAGACCAGATGACTCCCTCTTCGCCGACGAACTTGATGGCGATTGAAGTGGCGAGAGCTGAAGCCGCCACATTCACCAAGTTATTTCCCAAAAGGATCGTTCCTATAAGCTTCTCCGGTTCCTTAAGCGTTTTTTCCACCAGTCGCGCACGTCTCCCCTTCCGACTAAGGTGACGAATGCGCCAGCGATCAACGGCCATCAGGGCGGTCTCAGAACCAGAAAAAAAGGCAGAGGAGGCAATCAGAAACATTAGCCCCAGCAGTACGAACGGCCAGTCAGCCAAACTCATAGTATCTCCTTATTCTCTGCACAAAAGTGGCATGTTACTGCACCCAACAATTGAAACTATTCTCTGTGATACGAGCACCAAATGTCTCGCTTGCTTCTGGACATTCTCTCTGGTATATAGAATCCGAGGGTTGGAGTGCTGTACACGGTTTTCCTTCGCCTCAGAAGCCTCTGCTGCGTAAAGAAAAAACAGGCCTTCTTCCAACCAGCAGGGGCTTTCTTGTGTGAGGAGGTGCATGAAGAATGACACGAGATGAAGAAAGAATACTGAAGATTGCCAAGGAAGTAGTAGTGAAATTCATTGAAATCGGTCGGGTTTCCCCCACTCAATTTGAAGGTGTCTTTCAGAGTGTTTTTCGCACCATCAAATCGAGCGTAAGCTCCGATGAGTCAGAGGATTAGTGCTTTCTTGCAAAAATAGGCACCTTTTCAGCGACCTTGCCAGGCGTAGTCTCCTTTGGGCCGCCAGTACATAATTCTGTTGCCAGATACTAGACTAGTATACGGGGTGGTAGTATTTTTTACAACCAGTAGTCATGCTAGCCTAGCCCGGGCTCGTCCCAAGCCTGGTTCTTAAAAAGAGCGGCCGCGGCTAAATCCGAAACCGCGGCCGTTCGTCTCGGTCTAGTTCGTTACTGCCATAGACCGAGATTGTTTGCTCCTTTATGCTGACTGGAGAGCATTTTCCATGTGGCTGAAGATATCATTAACGCTCTTGATCTTTTCTGCTTCCTCATCAGGGATTTCAAGGTTGAATTCTTCTTCCAACGCCATGACCAGTTCAACCACGTCCAGGGAATCAGCTCCTAGGTCGTCTACCACGCTGGCCTCAGGAGTTACATCTCCTTGATCAATTCCTAATTGATTGGAGATAATCTCTACGACCTTATCTTTCATTGCAGCTACGTCCATACTTTCTCCTCCAGGAATCTTTTCAAAATCAGATTGTTAATCATCAGTGGAACAACTGTAAAAACTAATATCGACCTCATCCGTCTTCTGTCGCTTGCGACTGGGTAAAGTTCCATCATAGGTACTGCGGTCTACATCCTTCGAGGGCATCCCTCCTTTCTCTTTTGGTTTCTTCAAATCATCCTGGCCAAACTCTTTTCCACCACCTGACTTGTGGTACTGAGAGGTACTCGGTTCTAATCAACCCCTCAGCCAGGGAGGTGTCACCTGGGCTGATTCCCAGCCGACTCCCCTGGCAACTCAGGATTCACAAAACCATAAAAGACGGTCTCGACGACGGTGGGCAAATCATCCACCAAAGAGTATTCGCCATCACTGGCCAGCCATTTCTGCATTATGCCATCGATAAAACCCATCACACCGTAGAAAACGGTGTGGAAGTCCATTTGTTTGAGAAGGCCACTTTTAGCGGCTTGCAGGATCTTACGCTTGAGCAACGGTACTTTCTTCAAAATGTTGCCAATATAAAGAGCCTTGACCTCAGCACCAAAATCGCTCTGCTCCTGGATAAGAACCTTATACAGATTTCGGTTGCGGTCGAAAAAGGCAAAATAGATTCTCAAGTAGGCCTCAATAATCTCAAGCACGTCTGTCCGCGGATCTATGGCGCCAGCGACAGCCTGCTCCAGTTCGGCGACCTTTGAGCGGATTAGCTCAGAAAAAAGCCCTTTCTTGCTGTGGAAATGGCGGTATACCGTTCCCTTC
>Ga0210140_1000068_pt1 | contig 18119 bp, 25 predicted proteins | sample China_Bullhead_C_3_FD_184858 | JGI IMG/M metagenome (GOLD analysis project Ga0210140, IMG submission 184858) | Wetland microbial communities from San Francisco Bay, California, USA, that impact long-term carbon sequestration -... | ecosystem: Environmental > Aquatic > Marine > Wetlands ...
CGGGGCGCTTCAATCTTTCACAATCAATGAGATACAAACTATTTTTTAAAATCCGATAACAAGCAGTTTATTCAGGCAACAATTTTTTATTGGAGACCATTATAGCGTAGCTGTTTTCTTAACAGTTCATCCCCAAAGGCCCCTTGTTCTACCGAGCGGGGGGCCTTTTCGTGTTTTTAGCTTGAAAAGACTTAATTTGTTGATAAATAAAGAAGTAATTACTAGGTTGCCGCATAAGGTTTGCTTTGAAAAAATCAGGACAAAAACCTGTGGGAATAAATGCAAGCACAAAGCACAATTGACTTCAGTCAACCTGCACCGAATATCCTGCATGCAGCAATAACAGGAGCCTGGCAAATCGGCAGCAAACTTCTTTCACCGGCAACCGTGCTCAGCCGGCTTGAAGCAGATTCCAGGATCACACAACTCATTATTGATACCAATGAGCTGGCAGCCTGGGATACGACGTTTCTGACCTTTATCCGCACCATAACAAAGGAATGTCAAAATCGGGACATTGGTCTTGAGGTGCAGGGCCTGCCGGAAGGTGTAGAACGCCTGCTGCATCTAGCCTCGGTTGTGCCGGAGCAGAAAGGTGTATCCCCGAAGAAAAAACACCAACCATTTATCTACGTGGTTGGCGAAAGCGCTGTCCTTTTTGTCACGTCATCCTTACAAATGCTCAGCTTCATAGGTGAAGCGACTCTGTCCTTCTTGAATTTCCTGCGGGGAAAAGCCCGTTTCCGTCGTATCGACCTGCTGCTTTTTATTGAAGAATGCGGGGCCGACTCGCTCCCCATTGTCACCCTTATAAGTGTTCTCGTCGGTTTGATCCTGGCCTTTGTCGGTGCGGTGCAGCTTAAACTTTTCGGTGCGCAGATATATGTGGCCAACCTGGTCGCCATTGCCATGGTCCGGGAAATGGGGGCGCTTATGACCGGGATTATCATGGCCGGGCGTATTGGAGCAGCATACGCCGCACAACTGGGAACCATGCAGGTCAATGAAGAGATTGATGCCTTGAGCACCATGGGTATCTCGCCCATGGAATTCCTGGTGCTTCCCCGCTTATTTGCCATGGTGCTGATGATGCCCCTACTTACTCTATATTCCGACCTGCTGGGAATGATGGGTGGAGCAATAGTCGGGGTCGGGATGATGGACATAACCTTAGTGCAATATATAACCCAGACCCAGGCCACCCTGGATCTGACCAACATATCGCTGGGCATTGCCAAATCAGGGATATATGCAATCATTATAGCACTGTCAGGCTGTATGCGTGGCATGCAAAGCGGCCGCAGTGCTGCTGCTGTTGGTGAGGCAACGACTTCTGCTGTGGTCACGGCCATTGTCGGCATAATTGTTACAGATGGCATTTTTGCAGTACTGTGCGATGTGCTGGGCATATGAAAGAGACATGATGACACTCAACACCGGAGCAAAAAACACCCCACATATCATTGTCTCTGACTTGACAATGGCCTATGGTGATTTTGTGATCCAGCGGAATTTGAATTTCACGGTTAATCACAATGATATTTTTATCATCATGGGCGGCAGCGGCTGTGGCAAGAGTACCCTGCTGCGCCATATGATAGGTTTGCAAAGCCCGGCCAAAGGACAGATTTATTACGGTGACATAAATTTCTGGCACGCTGATCCTGCTGAGCGCAGCAGGTTGATGCAAAAATGCGGCATACTCTACCAGAAGGGCGCATTATGGAGTTCCATGACCCTGGCTGAAAATGTGGCCCTGCCCCTGGAAGAATATACCGACCTGCCGGCCCGTGATATTAACGAAATTGTGGCCTTAAAGCTTGCCCTGGTCGGCCTTGCAGGGTATGAAGAATTTTATCCTTCTGAGATCAGCGGCGGTATGCAGAAAAGGGCGGGACTGGCCCGTGCCATGGCATTAGATCCCGATATCCTCTTTTTTGATGAACCGTCGGCAGGCTTGGACCCGGTAAGTGCCAAAAGGCTCGACGACCTGATCCTTGAGCTGCGGGACAGTCTCGGGACTACAGTTGTGGTTGTAACCCATGAACTGGCCAGTATATTTGCCATTGGCAACAATTCAGTTTTTTTGGATGGGGAGACCCATACAATGATAGCCCAGGGCGACCCGCACATGTTGCTGGCTGAAACTGATGACCCGAAAGTTAAGGAATTCCTCACCAGAGGCGGCGCCGTTTCTGCTGGGGCCGGTGCAGGGTAGAATGAAGCAACCTTTGACAAGGTACAGGATATGAGCAAAGAGGTGAATAAGATTGCTATTGGCGGATTTGTGGTAGGAGGGATAGGCCTTGCTGTCCTGGCTCTCCTGGTGTTCGGCTCCGGCAAGTTTTTTCAGCAGAAGAGCATGCAGGTCCTGTTCTTCGAAGGCTCTGTTAAAGGCTTAAGTGTCGGAGCCCCGGTGAAGTTCCGCGGTGTTGACATCGGCGAGGTAAAAAACATTGAACTAACCATCAACCCTAACAATCTGGAGTTTTATGTGCCGGTATACGTACAGATTTTCCGCAACAGGATCTCCATCCTGGGCGGTAAGAGAGTGGGGCAATTCGATAACGAAGAAGTCGTAGACGCCCTGGTGACCAAGATGGGGCTGCGGGCCCAGCTTCAGATGCAAAGCTTGCTTACCGGACAGCTCTTCATCAATTATGATTTTTACCCGGATACCCCTATCAGGAAAGTTGGCCTTGAGAAAAAAACATATGAGGTCCCGACCATCCCAACCGCCCTGCAGATGCTCACTGATACACTGCAACAGTTCGTCGAAGACCTCCGCAAAGCAAACTTCGGGGAAATCGTGAACAATATTGCTCAAACAGCAAAGGGAGCCAATGCACTGATTAATTCGGCGGATATGCTGGAATCTGTTGCACATCTGAACACAGCTCTCCAGGATGTCCAGAGGTTTATAAAGCACACGGATGAACTTGTGAAAAAAGTCAATGGCAGGTTCGATTCCGTGGCTGACGATTTCGAAGCCACCATGGATGATACCCGGAAAATGGTGAACAATATTGACAAGCGTGTTGACCCGGTTGCGTCTGAAATTGAAAACACCCTGGCAGCAGCCCGCTCTTCATTTGAAAAAGCTGAAAGTGTCATGATTGAGGCCCGGAAACTGGTATCTGAAAATTCTAAACTCCGTCAGGAAATACTGATCACGCTGGAAAGTTTGGCTGATGCCTCGCGGTCATTGGAGGAATTGACAGAGTATCTGCAAAGGCATCCGGAAGCAATTATTACAGGAAAGAATTAAAGGGAAGGAAGAAGACCATGAAAAATAGAATTTTTGTTCGGTTTTTTGCTGTAATACTTGGCATTGCAATGCTTTTCCAGTTCGGGTGCGCCGGCCGTTCAAAACAGGCCCGGTTTTATGTGCTGACCCCGGAGGCGGGGAGCGCGCGTCAAATGGAAAGTGGCTTAGGGATTGCCAGTGATATCGCCATCGGCATCTCCCCTGTTTCTCTTCCCAAGTATCTCAGAAAGCAGCAGATAGTTGCCCGGAGCGGCGACAATGAGTTACGGTTGGCAGAGTATGATCGCTGGGCCGGGAAGATAGAGGAGGATATCGGGCGGGTCATAGCTGAGAACCTGAGCCATCTGCTTGGAACTGACAAGGTGCTTGCGTATCCAGCAATGGAGGCAATAGCCAAGGATTATGATATAAAAATAGATATTAGCAGGTTTGACGGCCAGCTGGGCGGCGATATCGAACTCTCAGTCCGCTGGTCCGTTTTTGACGGTGAGGGTAAAGTTGTATACGGTGTCAAAGCTACAGATATATTCGAGCCTACCCGGGGCGGCGACTATGATCATCTGGTTGCAGCACAGAGCCGGGCTTTAGCCGTCTTCAGCCGTGAATTGGCCGATGTTATAAAAGAGTTGACAGAAGGTTAATATTATTGTTTTCAGGAGGCAAATAGTTTTCTAAATCGACAGAAACTGGATCATTAAACATAAAAGATACCAAAGGCTAAGGAGTATAAAATGATTGGTGAACTCGATCCTGTTGAAGGCAGCTGGTACCATCATCTTGACAAGGGGCAGGATTTCATGGTGGTGGATGTAAACGAAAGAGAAGGCACCGTGGATATCCAGCATTTTGATGGAGATATTGAAGAGCTTGAAATGGAAGAATGGGAAGAGATGGACCTGGAGGAAATCGAGCCTCCCGAGGACTGGACCGGTCCACTCGATGACCTGGAATCCGATGACCTGAGCTATTAATAAGCAGTAGCCAAAAGCATCCGGAAGCATGCAACCAATCCATGAACTGTTGAACCGCATACATTGGGACCCGGAGTTCGGGCGCGGCTCCTTTGAGATAGGCTACTTCGACCGTTTTGAGAAAAAAATCATTCGGGTCTCATTTAATGAAGTCACCCAGATGCCGGACAATAAATTCTCCTTTCACGTCTTTGACGAGGATGGCATTGCCCATTGTATCCCCATGCACCGGGTTCGCGAGGTATACAAGGATGGGGAACTGATCTGGAAACGCGAACCCGAAGCGCAGAAATAATAGTCCACATGTCCAACAAGACCCTTTGTATTACAGAAGAACTGTATGAATACATGCTGTCCGTATCGCTGCGGGAAACGGATGTGTTGCGTGAACTGCGGGATGAGACGCGGCAGGATGAAAATGCGAATATGCAGATCCCCGCGTTGAGATTAGCCTGGTGCCGATAGCCGACGGTCTTGCCCTGATCCGCAAAATCTGATCTTTTTTTGATCATTTAAGGATAGGTAAGCTGTTCTTTTTTATTGTTATGCCTGTCGAAAAATATGAACAAATTCCGCCTAAAATTGTATGAACTGTATGCCAGGCACCACTTGAAACGTTCGTGTCCGAAGTGCCCTGCCGCGCGAAGGCAGAAAAGGGATATTTTCAATGAAGGGGAGTGTTTCTGGTACAAGAACTGGCAGCGGGGCAGGTTTAATATTAGAATCTATCAGACCTATATTCTTTTCAAAAAGCTTGGCATAAAAAAAGACCTTTTTCTAAAATAAAGACAACTGTCCCCTGGGCTGCGTCAAGGAGACCAGTTTCTGCCAAATGCGCACCATGCCAAAGGTATCCAGTTTGCAGTATTCCAACAGGTCCTGCCGGACTTTTTCCTTTTCAGCCATGCCGTTTGTTTTTGCTAGCCTGACGTAAGCCAGCATGGCCATTTCGCCGTCTGCGATGGCAAGGCTGTCATAACTCAGATCAGCAACCAGGGCAGGCAGAACGTACTTGATCGAGTGGCTGCCGCACATTGCTTTGACATAATAGTCCTTATGCCGGAAAGGCACCATGAGGTCAACGATTCTGGCAATAAGGGCCTCAATGTCTTCAGCAAATTCGGGGAAAGTGGTTGCCATTTCCTGAAGGCGCGCCACTTCAAAGGCCTGGTTGTAGACGAGAATTGTCCTGCAGGGCCTGACTTCAGAAAGCAGTTTTTCCATAAAAGGTCGGCGCGGGTCCAAGCCTGGCTCACCCAGAAATTCATAGTGCTTTAGCCTTCCGTTTGCCAGCAGATGCAGGGAGTACTGGAAGGGGATCTGCTGATAGGGCCTCTGATAATCAAAGGATGGCACAGGCTCCATGAATGTCTCAAAATCAAGAAACCCGACCGGTTCGATAACTGTGGCAAGAAATTCCCGGATCGCTGTGGTGTTGATAAAATCCCTGCCGGTCAGTTCCGCCTCGACCTGGATCCGCATATTGTCCGACAGGAGGAAATCGGGGGGAATGTCCCCCATGTGCAGAGTGCCGCCGTAATAGAGGGAAAATTTGCGGTTGTTGCGCAGGTTTGCAATGTCAAAGATGGAGCATTCCGGGATATGCTTCCAGCAGTATGGCTTGAAATCGCATTCGTAGGGGTCGGTGCAGTACGGGCCGATATCAATACCCGGTTCACCCCCCTGCAGGGCTTGGCGCATACCGGCAAGCCGCTGCGGGATATCGGCCTGCCTGTGCCGCGTCAGGTCGGTCACATCATCTATGGTAAAGAGTTCTTGCAGGTCCAGTTCACCTATTCTGGTATACCGGCTGTTCAGGTGTACTAGAAAAACCCGGGAAATGTTGATCCCGGCTCCTGTAAGTACATAATACTGGATAGCAGTGTCATTGATAAAGATATCCTTGGTCTCGGTGGAGGATTTGACCTCGTAGAGATCCCAGCCATCCGTTCCCTTGTGCAGGATGTCTACCATAGCAAGGATGTTATCGTGACGGAACGTTGCCTCGTAGATTGTCTGTGACCCTGATGCGATAAGCTTCTGTGTAGTGCTGATATTTTGGGAAATGCCGCTGCCGTATTCCAGGGCCACACCGTCGGGAAAAAGCTGTTGAGCCAGGAGCCCGACCCCGGTGCCTGCGTCAAAGCGTGCCTGCAGGCTGGCATCTGGTTCTGCCCGCAGTTGCGGCCTGTTTTTGAGAAGCCACAACGATTTATGACACTGCAGGCCGCGGGTGAACTGGGATTTTGACAGGAAGATGGATCTGGATTTACGCATACAAGCTATTATCATAGATAAATATTTTGAAAGCAACGTGGAATTGTATGGGAAGTGACAGTACCCGGTTTGTCTGGGTAAAAGATGATTATTTAGTTGGACTATGGTCTTCAAATAATTTATAATAAAAAAACATGGGCGTAAAAAAAGTTGATCCAGCAAAAAGATCAACCATGGTGCAATCGTAAAAGCTCTCTTTATTAAGCAACAGGGCCCAATACTATCTATCTGGTTACGTGTGCTTTAATGCCGGAGGGGAGCTTTTTGCGAGGCCGAAAACTCTGAAAAGGAGGGAAACATGGACAAGAAATACCTGAAAAAAATGGTGACAGGGCTCAGCATTGCCGGCCTGGTCACAGGCATTGGCGGCCTTGCCATAGGCGCCGGCGGCTGAAGTGGCGGACAAAAGAGTGCAGGTAGCGCTCAAGAGGTAAAACAGGAAGCACCGACGCCAGCTCCGGGTTACGGGAAACCGGTCGCAGCCCCGGGTTACGGCAAACCGGTCGCAGCTCCGACAGCAGAGGAAGCTGCCAAAGCAGAGGAGGAAAAAGCAGAGGAGGCTGGCCAGGAAGAGGAGAAAAAAGCAGAATAGCTGCAAGGAAATCTAAGAATTTTTAATAAGGGGATTGGCCGCAAAAGCAGCCAATCCCTTTTTTTATTTCTGTTCTTTCGCCTGTTTTTGAGCCTTCTCAATCAATTCAGCCAGGGAAAGAATTTTCGGGGTGGGTGGTTTTTCGAAGGAATCCTCCCATTCAACCGCGGAAAGCTCCTGCCGGAGATATTCCACAACATTGAAATGCATATACCAGCAGTCAAGGGTCTTGAAACATGGAAGTTTCATGTTTTCCCCCCTGCAGTATGAAAAATGGATCTGCTGGCCCAGCCTGGGGCATCTGATCTGAAAGGAATCATCCGGGGGAGTGCGTTTCAGCATCATTATTGGGTACTCTTACTGATAATGTTCTGCCGAGCGTCTTTCGGGAACAAGATGACGTTCGATAGCCCCTTTGTTCCATTCGTCGGAAACGTAAAGATTGCAGTAGCAGCTGCCAAACTCCCGTACATCCGGTTCCCGATAAACGCAGGGGCAGAGAATATCCTTGTCTTTCTCGCGATCGCCGGTTGCCAGCCTGCAGGGACAGGACATATAACCGTAACGATCCTTGTTGACCAGAAGCGCCCGCAGGAGTTGAAAGGTTTTTTCCTTGTCCCGGTTAAAGTAATAGCCCTTGGGTTCCTGGATCTTGCGCAGCGTATCATACAGATCATCAACCTCCGTTCGCACACCCAGCATATCTTTTATCTCCTGCAGTTTCATGCCGATGATAACTTTATCACCGTAAATGAGGGTTGGAAAGGTGCAGCGCGGGTTGGATTTTATCATTTCCTGAACAGCTTTTTCCTTCTCGTCTGGGGGCAGCAGGTCAACAACAATAGGATGGTACTCAAGATCCAGATCATCAAGCATTTTCTTGGTTACCTCGCAATGACCGCAGGTGCTCAAGGAATAAAAAATAAGAGGTTTTTCAGCCATGGCCACAATCCCCGTTTGGATTTGGAATGAATGTTTTACCTGAAATTGCAGGCTTTAAAAATCATTTTGGATTACCCTATACAGAAAGGTGATTTTGGTCAACAGGACTCTTGCAGCACCATGAAAAATATCTGTAAACGGCTTATGCCATGCCAGATCTTTCAAGAATGATGACAAAGTATGAAAAATGATGACACGGCGCATAGAAAAAAACAGAAGGCAGGGCCAGGCATGATACGCTTGGGGCTGTGCTGTATTTTCAGAAAGGAGCCGATCAGGTTTCGGGCCACAACGGCTAAACATCTTCTGAAGTTCAACCGCAGCGAGCAGCTGCAGAAACTCTCTGATCTCTGCCTTCATAACAGCGAGAACCTGCTTGCAGCCCTAAAGTTTCTCCGGAAGAACGGCATTGGTGCTTTTCGCATTCTTTCCCCCTTCTTTCCGCGTTTCACCCATCCGGATGTAGGATACAGTCTTGCGGATCTCCCGGATGCAGAAGCAATCCTCCATAATTTCAAGCAGGTAAAAAAAATCCGTGATCAGCATGATATCAGGCTCAGCTTTCATCCTGACCAGTTTATTGTCCTGTCATCGCCGCACAATAAGGTTGTGGAGAATTCAATAAAAGAACTGGAATACCAGGCTATGCTGGCCCAGTATGTCGGTGCGGACGTGATCAATATCCACGGCGGCGGTGCTTACAATGATAAAAAGACAACGCTGCAGCGGTTCAGAGAAAATTTTCATCTCCTTTCCTCTGCTGTCCAGGAAAGATTGAGCCTGGAAAACGATGACCGGACCTATACGGTCGTCGATCTTGCACCACTATGTGAAGAGTTGAAAATTCCCCTGGTCTTCGATGTGCATCATCACCGCTGCAAAGATGACGGCCTTACAGTGGCCGAGGCAACTGCCCTGTCACGCAACAGCTGGGACAGGGTTGGCCGCGAGCCGTACTTTCACATTTCTTCACCGCTAAATGGCTGGCAGGGTAAAGATCCAAGGCCGCATGCGGATTATATCGACCCAACGGATTTTCCTGCATGCTGGAAAGGCTTTAGTTTTACGGTAGACGTGGAAGCCAAGGCAAAGGAGTTGGCTGTTTTGGAGTTGAAACAGAGCTTGCTTAAGCAAAGGGCAATTGCTGATAACGCAAAGGGACTGCCATGTTCATGATACATCGCCTGTCAACGGTCCATCTCATTTTACATGCTGTGTTGGTCTTCTATGTGTTTTCAGGCTGCGTCTACTCCCAGGATAGGGGAGCGGCGGAAGAAAAAGCATTGCATCATACCAAGGACGGTTTTCAGAATCCTTATGTTGAGAAGAAAAAACGGGGATTTTTTAAATACATGAAGATGCGCTATTTCAGCAACGAGAAATTTGCCGATTACGAAGCAAATGCCCACAAGGTCCCCAGGGTAGAGACGGATATTGCTGCAATTCAACACCCCATGGATGCATTACAAGTCACCTGGATAGGCCATGCCACGATTCTTATCCAGTACAATGGGGTTAATATCCTTACCGATCCGATGTTTTCAGACAGAGCTTCGCCTGTGAGTTTTTTAGGGCCAAAGCGCTATAATCCTCCGGCCCTGCAGATAGAAGACCTTCCCCCCATAGACTATATCGTTATCTCCCACAGTCATTATGATCACCTTGATCAGAATACAGTGCAGCAGATCGGGTCGAGAGCAAAATGGCTGGTACCTCTTGGTCTGCAGAAATGGTTTGTCAGAGCCGGCGTAAATGCAGAAAATATCATGGAGTTTGACTGGTGGGATGTGCGGCAATTTGCAAAGACAACCATCACCGCCACCCCGGCACAACACTGGTCAGCGCGAAGCCTGTGGGATAGGAATAAAACCCTGTGGGCTTCCTGGATTCTGCAGATCGATGACAAAACTATCTGGTACAGCGGTGATACCGGTTATAATCCCAAGCAATTCAAAGAGATCGGTCAAAAGTTCAACACCATAAACCTGGCCCTCATCTCTATCGGCGCCTATGAACCCCGCTGGTTCATGAAAGATATGCACATCAACCCGGAAGAGGCAGTGCAGATACACCTGGATATAAAATCCGAACATTCCATTGCAGTGCAGTGGGGTACATTCCAGTTAACCTCCGAGCCCATTGATGATCCGCCTTTAAAACTCAGGGAGGCGCTTGCTGAAAAGAACATTCCGACCGGGAAGTTTGAATTTATGAAAATAGGCGAGATAAGGGCAATAAAATAAGGCTGCAGGCAGACGGCCTGCAGCCCTGGAAATATTTTTCTCCTTGAGCTATGTTTATGAGCGGCGAAACTCGGTTTTTGAGCATTTAGGGCAGGGTGGTATGCGTCCCGGCTGTTTCAGGTGGATCTTGGACTCGCAGTTGGCACAGACAAATTCGCCGCCATGGGTGATCTCGCCGGTTTTATATTGCAGCGAAGTATCCAATTTTTCACCCAGGCTCTGGCTCCACTCGCTTAGCCCCCTGGCGATGTTGGCCAGGAAGGCCATACCCTTGTCACGGGAGAATTCATAGACATGCCCTGTCTCCTGGCTGATATCATGCCAGAGCGCCCCGCCTTTATCGAGCCAATGATCAAACTGCTTCTTGGCCCCCCCTGTCACCCCATCCATCTTGGGTTTGAGGTGTTCCGTTGTCGAGGCAATATCTTTTTTCAAGGCTGCAGAAGCCTTGGTGACTGCTTCAATGGAGTGACCACCTGCCTCTTTGAGTTCAGAGGTTGCCTTGTTAATTGCCCTGCTGATGCTTTCACCATTGATCTTGTCCTGGAGTTCAGCAAAGGTTTTACTGACCCGTTGCCGTAATTTTTCGTATACCGCAAGCTCCTCTTCCGTGGCCTTATCCTGCTTTTCTTCTGATTCCATGCGTAACTCCTTCTCTATTTTTCACTCATTGGATTGCCCAATATTTTGTCTCCACATAAGTATTTTATCTCTATATAGCTAAAAATAATCATTTTTTACTGATACGCCATTCATCAGCAAGGAGCTTTGTTTCAACGAATAAGGTATACTATATAAATTTAGACATCCCGTAAAATTTATACCCTGAGATTGGTGAAGGTGTCCCGAAGAGCACTAAAGCGATAATCACTTTCAGGGGACTCTTTTTTCTATCCTCCTTGCAAAGGGAGTAAGCTTCGGCTTCGCGGAAGAGAGAGTCCATTATAGTTAATTTATATGCGAAATACAATGGCATAGCAGTTGTGCCAATATGAAGTGATGTGAAGTATGGGCTTTAAGAAATTACCCGACAATCTCGGGATGGTCTATGTGCCGGAATGTGACGGGGGCAAGAAGAAACATCCATGCCCTGACTGCTTCTCCTGCCAGTGGTGCGGTAACGATCGCTGCCGTGCCTGCAAAGGGAAACAAACGGCAGGAAAGAAAAAATCAAAGACTGAACCTGGCAATCTATAAAATTGCAGGTCCCTGATTATATTGGTGGCCGCCTGCGGGGAGCACATTCGGCAGAAAGTCAGGTGGAGATCATGGTTGATCTGTGCCTGCTTTTGCCCCAGAGAACGGTTACCAGGATTAGCATCAGCAGCGGAATCAGCCCCACGTTGACTACCTGCCAGCCGTAGCGGCTTTGCAGGGCCCCGGCTGAAAGTGATGACAGCGCTACAGTAGTGAATACTGCAAAATCATTGAGCGCCTGGGCCTTGGCACGTTCCTCGGGGCGGTAGGTTTCGGTGAGCAGGGTTGTGGCGCCGATAAAAAGAAAATTCCAGCTGATCCCTAAAAACAGCAAAGCGGTCCAGAAATGCCACACGCTGCTGCCAGCGAGATTAACAGCCATACAGACAACTCCCAGGACAGCCCCGACAAGAAGAATATTAAGCACCCCGTACCGTTTGATCAGGTGGCCGGTGACAAAGGAAGGTGCGAACATCCCGAGAACATGCCACTGTATGACAAATGAAGTCTTGGAAAAAGGATGGGCGACGTGCTGCATGGCAAGAGGGGTTGCTGTCATGGCCAGAGCCATGACGCCATATCCAAGCATTCCGCAGACAAGCGCCACGATGAACATTGGCTGGGCCGCAATAACCCGCAGGGAACGTCCAGGGCCTTGGCCGGGAATATCCTCTGCCGCCGGTTTGGGTGGCAGCCTTAATAATGACAGGACTGCCAGCGATAAGATATAAAGGCAGACAAGAGAAGCATAACTTCCGGCAAAAGGGGCGTTTTCGACAAATTCTCGTGTCATATTGGCCAGGTTGGGGCCGACAAAGGCGGCAATGACGCCACCGGCCATTATAAAGGACACGGCCCGGCTCTTGAAATCCTTGTCCACGGCATCTGCAGCAGCAAAACGATAGTAGTTGCCAAAGCCGTTAAAGATGCCGATCTGCACAGTTCCGAAAATAAAGAGAGAGAATTTGCCCTTAAGTATGGCCAGGGTGGCAAAAACAGCGCCGCTGACACCGAAGAGCGCGGCAAGCATGAATCCCTGCCTGCGGCCGATACGCTCCATCAGCAGCGCTGCTGGAATGGTGGTAAACATGGTGGCAATGAACTGGGCGGCCAGAGGCAGGGTGGCCCAGGATTTGTCCTCAGCCAAGGCAAAGCCGACCAGGGCCGCTGTGGTGATGATCAGTGAGGTGCCACTCATCATCAGAGCCTGGCATGTCGCCAGCAGCGAAACATTGCGCCGGAATGTATTCATTTTTGTTTACCTATGAGCAGATCGATCGCCAGGTCAAAACAACGATGGCAACCATTGAGCAGCGCCACAGAAAGTTCAGGTACAACAAACCGTTGCCGGATATTGCAGCCAGACATGTTATCCTGGTTGACGATGGTCTGGCTTCCGGCTATACCATGCGGGCTGCCATCGCCTATCTCAGGAAAAGAAAACCCGGGGCAATTACCATCGCGGTACCCACCGGGGCGGCCGACACCGTTAAAATGCTGCTTCGAGAAGTGGACACAATATGCTGCCTCAATATTTATGTTGACATACCAAAGAAATTTGCGGATAAAGTTTTTACAATAAAATGTCCAGCCGCGCCCAGTGATTCCACCCACGCAAATCTGGATTGTATCCTATCAAGGAGAAAATCATGAGGCTTTATGTAGGCAATTTATCTTACCAGGTAAAGGAAAAAGATTTGCGTGACGCTTTTGCTGCCTATGAGCACGTTGAATCGGTAGCTGTTATCACCGATAGAACCACGGGCAGATCAAACGGTTTCGGATTCGTTGAAATAGCCGACGAAGCTGAAGCTAAAGCGGCAATTGAAGAGATGGATGGAAAAGTGCTGGAAGGCAGGGCCCTGAAAGTAAATGAGGCCCGGCAGCGTCCTGATAAACCCCGTGGCGGTAGAGGAGGCACCCGTGGTGGCGGACGGTCCCAGGGTGGGCGCGACGGGCATGGAAGTCGCGGCGGTCAAGGCGGCGGCCGGCAAGGCGGCAAGGGAGGAGGACGTGGTGGTCAGGGCGGCGGCAGGGGCGGTAACCGCTAGTTGCCTTATTGGGGTGATACTTCAAGCATGCCGGTGCCGTGTCTCTGGGCCTGCCATAATAAAAAAGCGGACAGCGCTGTCCGCTTTTTTATGCCTTTTAAAACCGGCTCTTAATCTTTCATTGCCATGAAAGAAAAACACAGCCAAGACTCCGATTGCCAGCCAACCATTCTCCCCTCCTATTCTCGCCCTTATTTATAAATTGATCTAAGTCATTTTGCGCCCCTGTCTTCTCATGTATAGTTGATGCAAATTCCTTGAAGGAGCACAGAGCATGAAGCTTCATAATGATATGGGAAACCGGCCGATAAAGGAAGTGATCGAAACGCACCCGAAAATCGGCGAGATCCTGAATAAATACGAGATCGGTTGCCTCGCGTGCACTATCGGTACATGTTTCCTCAAGGACGTGGTGGCGGTTCATGTTTTAGGAGATGCAATAGAAGCTCTGATAGAAAAAGAGATCAATGAGTACCTTGAGAGTTTGTAGACAGAGGAATGAGGATCAGTCAACGATCAGTGCTGATAATTGTTTTTCCATACTAAATCTTGTTACCCTTGTAGCCTTGAATCCTTCGATTCTTTTCTTTTCATTCAAACTGTTTTCTGAACTTTTCAAATTCAGCCTGCAGCGCATGAAATTCATGCCGCAACTGCTGCATCTCTTCCGCAAGCGCATCGATTCTTTCGTTTTCGGCCCGCACAACTATCGCGGCCGCTTCCGGTTTGGGAGCCTCTGGCTCACTCTCCACTGCACCGGCTAAAAGATGTGCATAGCGCGGTTCTTTACGGCCGGCCATCCTGGGCAGCTTGGTAATATAACCTGATTCGCTCAGCTCATCTAAAGTTGCCTCGGCCTCGGCCAGGTCCTCAAAACGGTATACTCTTTCCGTGCGTCCCCGCAATTCGCCTACTGTCTGCGGTCCCCTCAGCATGAGTACCATGAGCAGGGCCGCTTCCCGTTTTACCAGTTTCCGGGTATCTACAAAGATTTCCGCATATTTGGGCACCCGGGACGAGGCACTGAGCACAACCAGTTGCTTTTCCCGCAGGCCGTCAAGGGCCCGCACCACGGTCGTCTCATCAAAGGCCACAACCGGTTCACGGTTCGACTTCTGGTTGCAGGCATTGGTGAGGGCATTGAGTGACAGCGGGTAATATTCCGGTGTGGTCATGCTCTTTTCCATCAGGCTTGCCAGGACGCGCACTTCTATATAATTGAGTAAAATATCCACGGAAAATTCCTCCCTCTTTGAAGGTCAGTAAATGGTTCTGTATTTTTCTGTAAAACAGATTATAAATTGGAATTGAAAACAATACAGTACATTTTTAAAATGAGGAGTCTTATGTGTGCCAAAAAGAAAAAACCAAATATCAAAGACGCTGTCAGTAATATTTCCAAGCCGATGCCGCTGACAAAAAAGCTCACAATGCTTATAAAGAACAACACCTTTAAACTGTTGAATTTGAAAAACTGCTGCGGCCACCCGGGTGAGCCCGGCTGCTGACAGTAATAATATCCGGCATCAGGTTGATGCCCTGATTGAATAATTCGCCAGTTAAGCAATGAGAACAGCGCAATTTGAAACGTTTAAGAAAACCCCATAATAGATTTATGAAAATTTTAAAAGGATATGCCCCATGAGTAGCACTACCCTTTTTTCACCATTCCAGTTGAAGAATTACACCCTGAAAAATCGGGTCGGCGTTGCCCCCATGACCCGCATGTCATCGATCAGAGACAGTGTCCCCCGGCAGGATGTCCTGGATTTCCTGGTGCGGCGTGCAGAGAGTAATGCCGCCATTGTCTTTACCGAGGCGATAGTTACAGATTATGAAAGTGCCCAGGGCTATCCAGGCCAGGCACGCATGACTACCCGACGCCAGATAGAGGCCTGGCAGCCCGTGGTCAGGGCCATGCAAAAGCATGGCAGCATTGCCATCATGCAGATGTTTCATTGCGGCCGCATGGCATGGCCCGAGGTCAATCCAGCCATGAGAACCATTGCCCCCAGCCCCCTCACTCCGAAGCAGAAAAATCCTCTGACCGGAGAGCCATATCCGGTTCCGGACGAAATGAACCAGTTTGATATCGAGCATGTCATCAACGGTTTTGTAGAAACAGCCAAGGGTGCAGTTGCCGCCGGCTTTGACGGTATTGAGATCCATGGGGCGCACGGTTATCTGATCAACCAGTTTCTCTCCTCATACTGCAATCAGAGGACCGACAGCTACGGCGGCACTGTTGAAAACCGCTATCGTTTTGCCCATGAAATTATCCAGGCAGTGCGGGCGGTTGTACCAGAGGACCGCCTCATTACTTTCAGGATATCAAACTGGGGAGTAGCGGACATGGAAGTCTCACTCTACGACAGCAAAGAGGAATACCAAAAGATTATAAGTCTGCTTTCCCGTGAGCCCATAGATGTAATATCTGTTTCCACCTATGACTTTACCGGGAAAGCGTTTGGCACTGAGCAGAATATGGCACAAATCACCCGGGAAGTTACTGACCTGCCGATTATGATCTGTGGCAGAATCTATGACCGGGCCAGCGCAGATGAAGCCCTCAAGGATGCGGATATTATCCTGAGCGCTAAATCAATACTCCTGAATCCAAACTGGGTGGCAGACCTGCAGTCCGGGAAACCCATGGAAGCGTTTACCGCCGACGAGGCGAACATCGCCTATACAGATACTCCGCTTCCCTGATCTTGACCGTTAAATTTCTTTTAGGAGTTCTTATGCAAAGTGAGGGGATGATTCTTTTCTGGTGGTTTATGTTCGGAGGATCCCACATCATTGGCTCCAGCACCCCTGTGCGCACTTTTGCCATCAAGCGCATTGGTTCACCGGGATTCAAGGCCATCTACTCCCTGGTTGCCCTTGCCACCTTTGTCCCGCTCTGTTACTTCTATTTCACCCACCGGCATGCCGGCATTCTGCTTTATACAGCAGGCTACTCAATCACGCTGCTGGCGCAATTTCTCATGCTTGGGGCTATCATCGTCCTGCTACAGGCTCTCGTAACGGCAAACCCCATGACCACCATGGGGGAACTGACCGGCAGGATTGTCAGCAATGGACAGGGCATCCAGAGGATAACGCGCCATCCGCAGAACTTTGCCTTTGCGCTCTTCGGGCTGGCACACCTGCTGGCAAACGCGTATGTCGGTGACTGGATATTCTTTGGTGGTTTTGTTGTGTATGGAATAGTGAGTGCCATACACCAGGACCGGCGGCAGCAGGCCACGGGTTCCGTCCAGGTAAAACAGTTCCTGGCCGACACCTCGGCCATTCCCTTTGCTGCAATCATAAGGGGCAAGCAGCGGCTGGCACCGGGTGAATATTACCCTCCGGCCCTGGCAGCCGCCATAGTGCTTTTCATCCTCATGCGACTGCTGCATCCCATGCTCTTCGGAGGCTTCGGCTCCTAGTACCTGCTTTTTCCCCTCACCCCTATATGCTCCCAGAATGCGTCGATCTTTGATCTTCGCATAAAGCGGCCGGTCCTTTCCATTGGCCTGGCATTATTCCGGTAGTATTCTAAACATTTGCCTACCATCGTAATGACCGCTTCATCGTTTAAGTTTTCTGCAACAATATCGCCTATGCGCGGGCAGCCGCCGCCATTGCCGCCGAAGACCAGGGTCCAGCCGTTCTTTTTGCCGAAAACACCTATGTCACGAACGTAGCTTTCACAGCAGTTCAAGGGACAGCCCGATATGCCTACCTTGGTTTTGGCGGGCAGGGGCAGAGCGCCGAAGGCCTTTTCCAGCTTTTCCCCCAGAGCCAGGGAATCCTGGCGCCCGTACTTGCACCATTTAATGCCCGGGCAGGCCTGGATATAATGGATACCGACCGGCTTTTTCGGCCCGGTTTTCTGGCCCAGTTCCTGCCAGATATGCTCCGCTGTTTCCGGCGTATGGCCAACAATCGCCAACCGCTGGGCCGAGGTTATCTTGAAAAAGGGAATATTGTGTTTTTTGGCGACCTCGGTCAACTTTTCCAGGTACTCTGTGCTCAGCAAACCCATCCTGGTGCCTGGTAGGACATTGTATGTTTTGTTCCTGCTCATCTTTTTCTCACGCATGATGACACCTTCTCTGTTAGAGGGTAAGTCGTTGTTGCATTACAATATACCGGACCCGCACCATGGGTTCATTGATATAAGTCAAGTTCGCCGGCAATCAGGTGACAGTTGCCGGCAGTCAGCAAAAAAAACATCATGCCGGGACCAGCAAACTACTGTCACCTGCCAACTCTTTCGCCTTTTCTTTTACTAATCCAGCGAGTATCTTGTCCCTCCATGTCTGAACCCCAAAAACCAAACTATCTTAACACGCAGCTGCCGCTGTGGAGTGTGCACTGCCTCATGCTGCTGGCATCGATTATTGTGTCCAGCTCATTTACGGTAGGCGCTGCCATTACCCATGGCCTGGAGCCGGCAGTGCTGCTCCTGGTCCGCTACGTGGTGGCCGTTCTCTGCCTCGCGCCAATTCTTGTGCTGAACCATGGTTTTTCCCTGCCGTCGGCCAGACAGCTAAGCGGCTACGCATTGATCAGTGCCTCTACGGT
>Ga0210140_1000071_pt1 | contig 17562 bp, 16 predicted proteins | sample China_Bullhead_C_3_FD_184858 | JGI IMG/M metagenome (GOLD analysis project Ga0210140, IMG submission 184858) | Wetland microbial communities from San Francisco Bay, California, USA, that impact long-term carbon sequestration -... | ecosystem: Environmental > Aquatic > Marine > Wetlands ...
TATTGCATATAAAAACCATAATACCAAAATGTTAGCTGCACTAAAGACAGATATAGAAAAGCTAAAAAAGCAGAAAGAGGATAAAGTCTATTTACGCAATAAAACTAAAAATGAGATTGGGCGTATTGTGAAAAAAAGAGAGGAGTATGCGCAAAAAAAGGCAGCAAAAGAAAAGTTACGTAAAAAGCTTGCTGCTGATGAAGAAAAATACAATACAAAACTTGCAAAGATCGTGGACAAACAGAACTCTCTTCGGTCTACACTGGCAAAACTGAATATCTTGCATACACAAGAAGTCAATGAAGCACGCAGGAGAGCTGAAGCTGAGAAAGAAGCGATGCGTCTTGAAAAAGAGAGACAAAGAGAGATACGTGAAGCAAAAGCATTGGCTCGTGAAAAGGAAAGAAAAGCACAAGAGGACCTAAGACAGGCAAAAACAGAACAAGAGAGAAAAAAAGCGCGTTTGGCTGCATCTGAAGCGAAGAAAGCTGAACAAAAAGTGTATAAAGAGAGTGAAAAAGTACGACAGGTCAATTCTTCTTATCAAGAGTCTAAAACCTATGCTTACAGAGGAGGGAAAACCATATCCCCATTGCCGGGAGCAAGGCTCATCAAAAAGTTTGGTACCTATGTGGACCCTATTTACAAGATCAAGATCTTTAATGAGTCTATCACGCTCAAATCGCCTGTATCAAACTCAAAAGTGCAAAATATATTGAACGGGAAAGTGGTATTTGCCGGGAAGAGCAGCATGCTGGGTAATGTCGTCGTTGTTTCTCATAGCAGTAAGATCCATACAGTCTATGCAGGACTTTCTAAAATTGCGCCTACCATACATGTTGGGGCAAAGATACAAAAAGGGTATGTGGTAGGAAAAGTCAATGAAAAACTCATTTTTCAAGCAACAAAAGACTCTAAGCATATTAACCCATTGAAGCTGATAACAATATAGGCATTTAAGAGTTTAAACGCCTCCTAAACCACAATTAGATATAATCGCGAAATTATATAAAGGTGCATCTGTGACTAAACGAGTATTGGTGAAATTTTCTGGTGAAGCATTAGCGGGTGAAGAAGGGTATGGTATTGATACTCAGATTCTTAATTTTATTGCAGGTGAGATCAAAGACCTTGTAGACAATGGTGTCGAAGTTGGTATCGTTGTAGGCGGTGGTAATATCATTCGTGGTGTTTCGGCTGCTGCTGATGGTATCATCAAAAGAACATCTGGCGATTATATGGGGATGTTGGCTACTGTGATCAACGGTGTGGCTATACAGGAAGCATTGGAGCATTGTGGACTTGAAGCTAGACTCCAGTCTGCCATTGATATGCAAGAGATCGGTGAAGCATTTATCGTACGTCGTGCCAGAAGACACTTGGAAAAAGGCCGTGTAGTTGTTTTTGCCGGAGGTACGGGTAACCCTTACTTTACGACAGATACAGCAGCAACGCTGAGAGCGTCTGAGATAGAAGCGGAACTTTTGATCAAAGCAACGAAAGTGGACGGTGTCTATGACAAAGATCCAAATAAGTTCGATGATGCTGTAAAACTTGATACTTTATCATACGATCAAGCATTGGCAGATAATATCAAGGTCATGGATGATACTTCCATTGCTTTGGCTAAAGAGAATGGATTACCTATTGTTGTGTGTAACATGTTTGAAAAAGGTAATCTTCTTGCAATTGTCAAAGGTGATATGAGCCTTTGTTCAGTAGTAAAATAGAGAATGAAATAATAAAGGAAATAATATGAGAACAGAACAATTAACTGCAAAAGCACTTGAAAAAGTAGATTTTGATAAATACCTTCTTGCAAATGCAGTGGGGAAAAGAGCAGAAGCTATCGCCAATGGTGCTGAAGTACTTTTAGATATGGATACATCAGGCATGAAATATTCAGATATTGCACTTCAAGAAATAGCTGAAGGTAAAATCACTGTAAGCCTAGAAGGTTAAGCTCCTTTGGATGCTTTTCTAGATAAAGCTAAAAATATAGATACTATAGAAGGAGCAAGTGCCCTTCTGTGGGAACAGCTCCCATCCCCCCTACCTGCAACAACTAAAGCACTGGAACTTTCATACGAAGCACATAAAGGACAAATACGTAAAAGCGGAGAGCCTTATATCGTCCATCCTATATTGGTAGCAGCGATCACTGCTAAGATATCTAATGATGAAATGATGGTACAGGCTGCCCTCTTGCACGATGTGGTCGAAGATACACATTATACGATTGAAGAGCTGGAACGTGAATTCGGGTATGATGTGGCACATATGGTTGAGGGACTCACTAAGATCGTCGAGATACGTGATGAAGAGTTGGTGCCTTCAGGCTCCGATGAAAGATTGATCAACTCTGCACTTAGTTTCAGAAAAATGCTTATTGCATCCATCAAAGATGTACGTGTTCTTGTGATCAAACTTTGTGATAGGTTGCATAACATGCTCACACTGGATGCACTGAGTTTCGAAAAACAAAAACGTATTGCTGAAGAAACGCTAGTGGTTTATGCGCCTATTGCGCACAGACTGGGTATCTCCAAACTGAAAAATCATTTGGAAGATTTGAGTTTCCGTTATATCTACCCTGAAGATTACAAGAGCATAGATATGTATATGAAGTCTAATGCACAAAATTTGAAGTTTAAACTCAATGCCTTTATCCAAAATGTAAATGATATGATGCTAAAAGACGGGTTTGATGAAGATGATTTTGAGATTATCGGAAGGGTAAAACATTATTATTCTATCTATTTAAAGATGCACCGTAAAGGTGTGAGTATTGAAGAGGTATTAGATCTACTGGCGGTCCGTATCATTGTAAAAAAACCGATAGACTGTTACAGGGTTCTAGGACTTGTGCATTTGAGGTTTACGCCTCTTATATCCAGGTTTAAAGATTATATAGCCGTACCTAAAGAAAATGGCTATAAGACCATCCATACCACATTGTTTTCAGAAGAAGGGATCGTTGAAGCTCAGATACGAACTGTAGAGATGCATAGACTCGCAGAGTATGGTGTCGCTGCACACTGGAAATACAAAGATGGAGACAGTAGTGTAAATCTGGCATGGTTAGAGAGTTTACATTATCAAAATGAATCCATAGAAGAGTTCTATGAGTTGGCAAAACAAGATCTTTTCTCTGAAGATATTACCGTGTTCTCACCTAAAGGGGACTATTATACTTTACCTAAAGGTTCTGTGGCCCTTGATTTTGCCTATGCAGTTCACTCTCAAGTCGGTGCAAATGCTGCAGAAGCTTTGGTGAATAAGCAAAAAGTACCACTCTTGACCATTTTAAAAAATGGGGATATTGTGAATATTATCAAAGACAAGGAAGCCCACTTGTACTGTTCATGGCTTGATACAGTGAAAACATCCAAAGCTAAAGAGGGTATAAGAAGCTCTTGCAGAGCCAGAATAAAAGAGTCAGATACCTTAAGTGCATACAATATCTTGGGAACATTGTTTTCTCAAGAGAGCAGTGCCATGAAAGATCTTTTAGAAAGTATGGATCATAATGATACCGTCTATAAATTACCGCTTCAACTTGATTATTACAAAGAGACCATACATAAAGTGGCAGATTACATGGGTACGAAAGAGGTACGCTTTTGGGAATTGCTTAAAAAAGGCTACAAGAAACCATATCTGAAAGAGTTAGAACACTTTAGCTTCTTTACGAACAGGCCTATAGACGGTGTAGAGTTTGATTATTGCTGCCATCCTAAAGTTGGTGACCAGATCGTTGCATTTTATAAGGGTAGTAAAGCTATTATACACCACAAATTATGCAAGAAAGCCTACGATAAAATGTTAGAGGGGCAAGAGATGGTCTATGTGAGTTGGAGTGGTTCCAAACTTTCTAGATACCGACTCACCATAAGTCTTCAAAACAGAAAAGGTATTTTGGCAGATCTGCTGTCAAAACTATCTGATCTGAATCTCAATATTTTGAGTATAGAGCTAGGCATTAGAAACTCTGAACAAGCAGAGTTTTGTCAAATAGAAGTGGAAAGCAGTGAAGCAAAAAAACAATTTCTTGCAGAAAAAATCTCGCAACAGTTTAAACTAATAGAGATCATTAGTTTAGATGACGCATATAATAAATAAACAGAGGGTAAATTAAAATGGTACAAAAAGCATTAGAAGAGATCAGTAGAGGTACTGCAGAAGTCATAGATATGGAACGTATAGAGAAATTGGTTTCAAAATATTATGATGATGGCAGTACGTATACAGTAAAAGCAGGATTTGATCCAACAGGTGCAGATCTGCACTTGGGTCACACTGTACTTCTTCAAAAGCTTAGAACATTTCAAAACCACGGTGGAAGGGTACAACTTCTTATCGGTGACTTTACTGCAACTATAGGTGACCCAACCGGTAAGAGTGAAACAAGAAAAGTACTTGATAATGATACGATTATGGCCAATGCAAAAACGTATCAGGAACAGGTGTTTAACATTCTTGATGAAAGTAAGACAGAAGTAGTGTTCAACTCGACTTGGCTCAATGCACTGGGTGCTGCAGGGATGGTTGCCTTAACCACCACCTTTAGTGTAGCACGTATGCTTGAGCGTGATGATTTTACAAAACGTTTTAGGAGTGAACAAAGTATTTCTATTTCAGAATTTTTATACCCGTTACTACAGGGCTATGATTCTGTGGAGCTCAAAAGTGATATTGAGATCGGTGGGACAGACCAGAAATTCAACCTTTTGATGGGAAGACACCTTCAGCGTGTATACAATGTAGGAAAAGAACAAGCAGTTCTGATGATGCCTATTTTGGAAGGACTTGACGGTGTACAGAAGATGAGTAAGTCTTTGAACAACTACATAGGTATCACGGAAGAACCTAAAGATATTTATGGCAAAACACTTTCAGTTTCTGATGAATTGATGTGGCGTTACTATGAGCTTTTGAGTGAGAAATCACTAGAAGATATCGCTAGCATGAAAGAGGATGTTCAAAAGGGCACACTTCACCCTAAAATAGTGAAGGAAAATCTGGCACTTGAACTGGTTACAAGGTTTTATAATGAAGAGTTGGCTACACTAGCTAAAGGAGAGTTTGATAATGTTTTTAAATCAAACCAACTCCCAACAGATATGAATGAAGTAGAAGTAGAAGAAGGTATCTGGATATGCAAGGCATTAGTCGATGCAGGTATTGAACCTTCTACCTCTCAAGCAAGAAGAGATATTAAGCAAAATGCAGTGAGCATTGATCAGAAAAAAATCTCTGATGAGAAGTTAAATCTTACAGCAGGAGAGTATATCTTGCAAGTAGGAAAAAGAAAATTTGCAAAAGTGAAGGTAAAATAGTGGCATTTAAATCTTTGAAAATTGGAAAATATACCATTGAAAAACCTATTGTGCAAGGTGGTATGGGTGTTGGTATATCATGGGATCAATTGGCAGGTACCGTTTCAAAAGAGGGTGGCCTGGGTGTCATCTCTGCTGTCGGAACAGGTGTTTATAAAAAGAGAAAATTCCTTCATGATAAAGAGATGGTAGGGAAAGAGCACAGACCACTTGACGCGATCAACTTTTACTCTTATCCAGCACTTAAAAAAATATTTGAAAATGCAAGGAAGATTTGTGGGGATAAACCTTTAGCCGCGAATGTACTCTATGCACAAAGTGAATACAACCGTGTGGTAGAAGATGCATGTAAGGCTGGGGCAAATATTATCATCACAGGTGCAGGTTTGCCACTCACGATGCCTGAAGCAACGAAGAACTATCCTGATGTAGCCTTGGTCCCCATTGTATCTACTGCAAAAGCATTACGTATTTTATGCCGTCGTTGGAAAAAAACTCATGATAGACTTCCTGATGCTGTCATCGTTGAGGGACCGCTTAGCGGTGGACACCAGGGCTTTAAGTATGAAGAGTGCTTTATGCCTGAAAATCAGTTGGAAGAGATCCTGCCTCCTGTGGTTGAGGAAGCTAAAAACTGGGGTTCTATGCCTATTATTGCTGCTGGTGGTGTATGGGATCATGATGACATTGTCAAAATGATGGAACTGGGTGCAGATGGCGTACAAATGGGTACACGTTTCATTGGTACAGTGGAATGTGATGCAAGTCAAGTGATGAAAGATATTATTATTAATGCAAAAGAAGAGGATATCAAACTCTTTAAATCGCCAGTAGGGTACCCTGCCCGTGGTGTAAGAACACAGCTTCATGAAGATATAGAAAAAGGAACAGCACCAAAAGTAGCCTGCATCTCAAACTGTGTTGCACCATGTCATCGTGGTGAAGAGGCGAAAATTGTAGGGTATTGTATTGCAGATAGACTTACGGATGCGTATGATGGTATCAAAGAGACTGGACTCTTTTTTACGGGTGCCAATGGGTATCGTCTTACAGAGATCATTACAGTGAAAGAACTGATGGACAAATTGATGAATGGAGAAGATAAGTAAAACGATGCCGAAGATGAGTAGAGTTTTTCTTTTACTGTTGCTACTGAATACACTACTGTTTTCTAGCGTGATCACGTTACAGAAGGCTATTGTAAAAAAAGATGAACTGCGTCTCTTTTTTTCCAAACCCTTTGATAAAAAGAGTGTCAAACATTTTACACTTAACAATCCCCATAGAGAAATTTACGACTTTAAAAATACACGTATTGCACATAGTCGTGTACCGCTGGGACTGGGACCACATGTCCGTCTGGCTCAAAACAAGGCCAATACCGTACGTGTAGTGATCACAGGTTATCGATCTTTAAAACCTATAGCCTATCAACCATTTTTTTCCAATAATAGTTATCATATTTCATTGCCTAAAGATAGCAGTGTATTACCTGCAAAACGTTATAAGAAACCTAATACAAAGTTAAAGAAAGTGACAAAAAAGTCTAAATTGATTCGATCCAATAGAGATAAACTGGTTGTGATTGATGCAGGACATGGCGGACATGATACGGGTGCCATAGGGGGAGGGAAAAGAGAAAAAGATCTTGTTCTCCAAATATCAAAAAGACTCGAGAAACAACTTGAAAAAGAGGGTTACTCTGTACATATGACACGCAAGAAAGATCGTTTTTTAAAACTTCCACAGCGTACAAAAATTGCAGACAAGAAACATGCAGCAGTGTTCATCTCTATCCATGCAAACTCTGTGCCTAAAAGAAAACAAAATAAGATACATGGTGTTGAAACATTTTTCTTACAAAAAACAAGAGATGCAAAATCTCAACGTATTGCAGAACGGGAAAATAAAGCCGTGCTGAAAGGTATGAACAAACTAAGTCGCAATGTGGTCATTGATTCGGTGCTTTCGGGACCCAAAATTGTCGAGTCAAATAAGCTTGCCATTGACGTGCAGCGAAGGATCATGACCAATCTGCATACAAGATACAAAGGTGTGAAAGATGGTGGAGTGAGACATGCACCCTTCTGGGTACTTGTGGGGGCTAGTAGACCTTCCATACTGGTAGAAGTAGGGTATATTTCACATCCAACAGAGCGTAAAAGACTTTTTACTCCACGCTATCAGGAACTGATCGCCAAAGGTATCGCTGAGGGAGTAGATATCTATTTACATAATAGAAAAAAAGAAATTGACTTGTGATGAATGATATGCTTTTTAAAATAGGATAACAAATGATAAAACTTATAGTTGGATTCAGTACACTACTTTTATTGTTGGGTTGTGGTGGTCCCGATGTTGACAGATCAGACAGTCTTGTTGTCATAGATGCAGGACACGGTGGGCATGATTGTGGGGCATTGTGTGATACCAAGAAAGAAAAAGATTTAGTCCTTCAAATTACAAAAAAACTTAAAAGTGAATTTAAAAGTGAAGGTTACAGAGTGTATCTTACAAGAAACAGAGATAGGTTCTTGACACTGGGACAACGTACGAGAATTGCAGATAAGAAAGATGCGAAGGTTTTCATCTCCATTCATGCCAATGCCATTAGCGATAAAAGCCGTTTTAATGAAGTTGAAGGTGTTGAAACCTATTTCTTGCAAAAAACCAGAGATGAAAAGTCCCAACGTATCGCGGCGAGAGAAAATGCATCTGTCTTAAAAGGTACCGATAAACTAAGTCAGGAAGTGATCATTGATGCTGTATTGAACGGACCTAAGATCATACAGTCTCATAAGCTTGCTATAGATGTGCAACAGAACATTATGAAACATTTAAATGGTGATTATAATGATGTGAAAGACGGTGGTGTAAGACCGGCACCTTTTTATGTGCTTGTTGGAGCCAGCAGACCTTCTATACTTGTGGAAGTAGGGTATATTACGAATCCTAAAGAGCGTGAAAGACTTTTTACATCAGACTATCAAGAAGAGATCGCCGAGGGTATTGTTGAAGGAGTGAATAGGTATCTGGATAATAGAAAAAAAGAGATTGGATTTTAGATTGATAGGATAGATCAGATTCCCGGGGAAATCCCGGGAATGACAAAATACATTATTTGTAGTTTTTAATTGCTTTTTCCAAGATAGCTGTTGCCGCTGCTTTGTCTTTAAAACCAGCTACTTTTACCCATTTGTTAGGTTCAAGCATTTTGTATGTTTCAAAGAAATTTTTGATACGGTTGAGTGTATGCTCTGGAACATCACCTAAGTCTTGAATATTTTTATAGGTTGGGTCTATTTTTTCTGTAGGAACAGCGATAAGTTTTTCATCTCCACCACTTTCATCTTCTGTCATAAGTACACCTACAAGTCTACATTTAATGTATGAACCTGCTTGAAGCGGATAGTCACACAGTACAAGGATATCAGCCGGATCACCATCATCTGACAATGTATTCGCTACAAAACCATAGTTTGCAGGGTAGTGCATAGCAGAGTAAAGTACTCTATCTACTTCAACAGCACCTGAATCTTTGTCTATTTCGTATTTGATAGCTGAGTTAAGTGGTACTTCTATAATTGCTTTTACAGCATCTGGGTTTTCACCATGTCCGATTTTAGTAATATCCATTTGAACATCTCCATAGGTTAAATTTTGGAGATTCTATCATAAATATCATAAATAGTTTATCAAATCATGATATTATCGTAATAGAATAAAGTTTAATTTGCTGAATTATCTGTAGAAAAATAGTTTTCACTCACAAGAGAGTTGATACTCCACCATTTTCTCAAAGGGAAGTAAAAAACTATTTAGTTTTTTACTCTCTATCTTCTCAATGTGGTGCGTGTTCAAACGCTCCAATACACATAATGTAGACTCCATGGTACTCAAGCAGTACTCTTTGGGCTGTTCTTTAAAAGTAAATTTTGAGACTTCTGTATGGGTAAAACTGACTTTTTGCAGAGAGTCAATATTGGGGCTTGCTGTTAATATGGCTCTTGAACAGGGCCAGGTTGAGTCTATAAGAAAAATGACCGTGTTTCTTTTCTCTTCTCCTATAGGTTCTTTATTGAGATCGATACTGCTTTCATGAGGGTAGAGTGTGTAACAGGTATTTGAGGGATCATTGATGATAGTGTTAATAGCTTCATGTTCTGTAAAATCAATGCCTACATGGATCTCACAATTTTCTAAAGACAAGTTTGTAAAGTGACCTGTACCATTTTTGGTCTTTTTAAACTCTTTTGGATGCATCAAGATGACAAATCGTGTTTTTGTCTCTATGGGGGTGATGTATCTACACATACATGAGGTTTGAGGCCGGTAGCAATTGTAGCAGACGTTTCTATTTGTTTTCTTCATCAAGATACCGTATTTTGAACCAAAGATAATACCCTGCAACCATTATAAATCCAAAACCTAAAGTAAAAGTGATGCCCTCAAGTGACAAGCCCCATTTGGAAGCATATCCTATAAACATAGCTGTGGCTACATTGGAGAGCATGAAGAACATGTCATTGTAAGAAATAACCCTTCCCATATACTTTGCATCGGTCTCTTCCTGGATAAGAAGATACGTGTATGACCAGAGTGTTGTGATAAAAAAACCAGTGATAAAGAGTGAGATTAGTGCCAAGTAGAAATTGTATTCCAGCATGGACCAGAGTATGATCGCAAGACCTTGCATCACGAAAAAATAGTGTAGATTCTTTTTTGAAATGATTCTACTGATGATGAAAGGCCCTATCATCAATCCTATTGCCCTTGTTGCATTCATCCAACCTATGGCAAGGGGGACAGCGATAAATTCTTTGTACTTAAAATCTGCAAGCAGTGTGATGAGGGCATCAAAACTGGTAAGTCCTATGGCTGCATGTAGCAAGATGAGGTGGAGTAGCTTTTTATTGGCTATGAGATAGCTGAACCCATCTTTGAACATTTTCCAGTTCGAATCCGTATGCTGTACTTTTTCAAGTGAGAGTTGCAGGCCCAATAAGAGCAGTACAGCTATCCCATACAAAAGAGCATCGATTAAAAAGGCGGTATCAAAGCCCATAAAGTGTGTTGCCAAGCCTCCTACGGCCATACCCGATGCATAACATAATGACCAGATGATAGAGTGTATTTCATTGGTGTTCTTCAGCATTTTCCCTTGTACGAGTTTAGGAAAAAGTGCCATCTCAGCAGAAAAGAGCATCGAAGCAGCCGAAGAGCGTAAAAAGATGAGCAGCATTAAAACCCATATATATTCCAGTGAATTGATAAAAATAAACCCGAGGGTCATCACTATTTCAATGAGCAGAAGTATCAGCATGAGTTTTTTAAAATCTATACGGTCTATGATGATACCTATGAGGGGAGCAAGGATGACAGCGGGGAACATTGCCATAGCGGCAGTAAGGGCTACAGTGACTTCGCTTGCACCGTAGGCAACGATCATAGAAAAAATAGCTACCTGCGAAAACCATGTACCAAAATAGGAGATGAGTTGTATGAGGGAAAGCCGTGCAATAACAGGGTGCTTGAGTGTTTCTATATATGTCAATTTTTTAATTACTCTTCATTATGTGCGTCATGAAGACTGTAGACTATCTTCTTGTTCTCAAGTATATCGATATACTTTTTAAAAGATTCCAATGCCAGTCTTTCATCGGTGGATGCCACAGAGATGGAAACCCTCCATCCGTCAGAATACAACTTGGGCAATGAAGAAAACTCCACGTCTTTTGGCATGTTTTCCATGACTTCTATAAATATATTCTCTTTGCACAGTGCGGTAAGGGTGTGACGATGATACTCTCTTTTGTTCGGCAGCAGTTTTGCAAGTATCTTCTCTACCATAGGATGGCTCATCTCCGGAAATCCTGGCATAAAGTAATAGCGTTCATCCAGTGCAAAGGCAGGCATTTTATTGACAGGGTTATCCAAAAGTGTAGCACCTTTGGGGAGTTCTGCCATACGGACAGAGTAGGGGTAGGCTTTTTCACCCAATGTATTTACAATGATCTCATGGGCCTCTTCATGTACGGTAAGTGAACCATCTCTAAGTGCGATGGCAGCACATTTTCTGGTATGGTCATCCGGTGTAGAACCTATGCCACCAAAAGAAAAAAGTACAGGGTTTTCTTGTAAGGCAATGAATTTGATCATTTGAACAATAAGCGCAGGGTCATCTTCGATGATAAATGATCCGGAGAGTGTGTGGCCTTTTTGTGCCAAAGCTTTGGTGACAAAGTCAAAGTGCTTGTCAGCTCTTCGACGGTTAAGGATCTCTGTACCTATAATTAGGGCAAAAAATCTAGGTTCAGACATCAAAATACTTGTATAAAGAATTATTCTTCAATGTAGTTTTTAAGTTTACGACCTACTTTAGGGTGTTTGAGTTTTTTGATCGCAGAAGATTCTATCTGTCTTACTCTTTCACGTGTCACACTTAGCTCTTTTCCTATTTCCTCAAGTGTTCTGTCACTTTCATCTTCAAGAAGACCGAAACGCATACGGATAACGGCTTTTTCTCTTTCGTTAAGCTGGTCAAGTACGTCATCTATCTGGTTGTTCAAGTCATCTTTGAGTACTACATCTGTTGGGCTTAGTGTCGTTTTATCTTCAATGAAATCACCAAATCTACCATCATCTTCATCACCTACCGGTGTTTCAAGGCTTACAGGCTCTTTAGTGATCTTGATGACATTCTTTACTTTATCCACAGAGAGTCCTACTTCTTCAGCGATCGTATCAAGATCTGGCTCTTTTCCTGTTTCCTGAAGGTGTTTTCTGATGATCTTATTGATACGGTTGATCGTCTCTATCATGTGAATAGGGATACGAATGGTTCTCGCCTGATCTGCAATGGCTCTGGAAATAGCCTGACGTATCCACCATGTTGCATAGGTAGAAAATTTGTATCCTTTTTCATATTCAAATTTATCAACCGCTTTCATAAGACCGATGTTTCCTTCTTGAATAAGGTCAAGGAATGGAAGTCCTCTGTTCGTATAACGCTTAGCGATAGAAACAACCAATCTAAGGTTGGACTTTGCCATTCGTGTTTTAGCTACTTCACTTTTTGCTTTACCTTGACGGATCTGTCCTAATATCTCCTGGAGTTTCTCTTCAGAAAGATCAAATCCTCCTTTACTTGCTTCTCTGGTCTCAAAAAGTTTTTTGATCTCAACATAAGTGCTTACCATAGTCGTCTCTGGTACGGCATCAATGATATCATCTTTATCCATCTTAATGATATTGTCAAGCAGTTTTTTGTGATTGGCTTTGAGTGTATCATTGAAAAGTGGAAGTTTATACTCTAAACGTTTAAGCTCTTTTTCAAAACTATCATCGCTTTTAAGTGCAGTTTCCATGGCTTTAACAAGTTCATTGATCAGTTTAGAAGTTGGTCCAAGGTTTAAAAGTGCATCTTTAAGTGCTTCTTTCTTAAATGCAATTTTAAGACGTTCATGAAGGATCTTTACTTCATCATCTTCTGTTTCCAAAAATGTATCTAGATCTTCACGTGCCTTCATCCACTCTTTTTTTGCTTTTTCAAGTTGCTTAAAACTGTCAACAACTTGTTTCACTCTTTTGTCATCTTTTGGTGCATTTGTTTCTGGTTCATCATCAGAATCATCAGAATCATCAGAATCATCTTTATCTGATTTGTCATCTTCAAAGCTTTTGAAAAGTTCTTTTACACGTCTTTCACGGTTAAGTAAAGGCTCTTTGTAGTTGATGATATAGCCTATAAGGTAAGGAACAGAACAGATAGCATCGATGATGATATCTTCTCCCTCTTCGATACGCTTAGAGAGATCAACCTCTTCTTCTTTTGTCAGTAGAGGGATCTTCCCCATTTCACGTAAATACATTCTGACAGGGCTGTCTGAACGGCTCCACTCAAGAAGTTCTTTTTCTTTATGAAGATTAAATTCATCTTCTGCATTGCCCTCTACAAGTTTTTTTCTTGCATCTTCTTTTCTTTTCTTTTCTTTCGTTGTGACAAACTTTGCATATTCCGAAGCGGAAACGATTTCTACTTTTTCATCAGAGGCAAGTTTATGGATCTTCTTAGCTTGTGCTGCAGTAGGTTGCTTGATAAATTCTTTTGCGATGTTCTCTAGTGTGACCACATCACCTTTTTTCTTAGACTGAATTAATGTTTCTATACTCTTCATACTGTCTTTTGTTGCCATTGAAAACCTTTGATGTGTGAGGTGAAAACCTCTTGGAGATATTAAGATGGATTATACCGAAATTTTATTAGTTTTTGGCACTGAATTTGTTAATTTTCCATTTTTTGGTTATAATCGCGAAAATTTTTATCGTATCAATATCTAAAATGTTGAAGTATTTTAATGGCGTTTTAGTGAGAGGAATTACAAATAGACATGTGTCTATTTTGTAAGGAGATAGTATAAAAAAGGATAATACTTTGCAAGGTAAAGTTTGGAAATTTGGCGATAATATCGATACTGATTTGATCATCGCAGCAAGATATCTCAATACAAGTGAGCCATCGGAATTGGCAAAATATGTAATGGAAGATGCAGATCCTGAGTTTGTTTCGAAAATGACAGAGGGCGACATCATCGTTGCTGGTGAAAACTTTGGTTGTGGTTCTAGTCGTGAACATGCGCCTATCGCATTAAAAGCAGCCGGTGTAAGTGCTGTTATCGCACCTACATTTGCACGTATCTTTTACAGAAATGCATTTAATATGGGACTGCCTATCTTTGAACTTAAAGAAGCTTCTGAGATCAATGAAGGTGACGTTGTGAGAATTGATATGGATGCGGGAGAAGTGATCAATGTTACACAGGCTAAAACATATAAGTTTTCTCCTATTCCTGAATTCATGCAAGAGTTGGTAGATGCAGGCGGTCTTATAGCATTTGCGAAAAAAGAGATTGAAAATAAAAAAGAAGCGAAGGCATAATCATATGGGTAAAAGTTATAGAATCGGAGTAATTAAGGGTGATGGGATCGGTCCTGAAATTATTGATGAAGCGATAAAAGTACTTGATGCAGTTTCTGTTACACAGGGGTTTAATCTTAAGTATGAAGAGATGCTGCTTGGTGGTGCTGCGATAGATGAAACGGGTGTACCATTACCTGAAGAGACGATTCAAGGTGTAAAGAAATGTGACGCTGTGCTATTTGGTGCGATAGGCGGACCAAAATGGGATAATCTTGAGAGACATTTGCGTCCTGAAACAGGGCTTTTGGGTCTTCGTAAAGAGATGGGAACATTTGCCAACCTAAGACCAGCTATAGTATATGATGAATTAGTGAATGCATCTAGCCTTAAGCCTAAGGTCATCAAGGGTGTAGACATCATGGTCGTACGTGAACTGACTGGTGGTATCTATTTTGGTCAGCCAAGAGAACTTCATGAAGACAAGGCATTCAACACCATGATCTATACAAGAGAAGAGGTCAAACGTATCGCGGTTGTGGCATTTGACATTGCTATGAAACGTAAAAAACGTATCTGTTCAGTAGATAAAGCAAATGTACTTGAAGTAAGCCAATTCTGGAGAGAGATCGTAGAAGAAGTGTCTAAAGATTATCCGGAAGTGGAGCTTTCTCATATGTATGTAGATAATGCTGCAATGCAGCTTATCCGTGATCCTAAGCAGTTTGATGTGATCTTGACAGGAAATATCTTTGGTGATATCCTTTCAGATGCTGCGAGTATGTTAAGTGGATCTATTGGACTTCTTCCTAGTGCCAGTACAGGTGAGGGTGTAGGGTTGTTTGAACCTATTCATGGTTCTGCACCGGATATCGCTGGACAGGGTATTGCAAATCCGTTGGCGACCATTTCATCGGCAAGTATGATGCTGCGTTATGCTTTAGGTGAAAGTGAAGCAGCAGATAAAATAGATGCTGCGATTAAAAAAGCATTGAGCGAAGGGTATCGTACAGGTGACATTGGTGATTATGATGCAAAAGAGATCTGTACGTGTAGTGAGATGGGTGATATCATCGCTGACTATGCATCTAAATAGGACTTAAACACTGATATGGAGTCAACTTTTACAGTTGGCTCTTATATAACTTCCATTGATTTCGAAAGGGATACCATGCCCACTATCAAATCTTTTCCAAACTTTTTTTCCCAAACAAATCCCCATATACTTCAAAATATCAAAACGATAACAGAGTATTTGACACAAAATTATAATGCCAAATGTTATGTAGTTGGGGGTGCTGTACGTGATCGTGTTTTGGAACATGAATGTAAAGACTATGATATTGAGTGTTTTGGTATCACTATAGATGATTTTGAGAGTGCGATGGACCATTTGGGCGCACAGGGTGTGGGTAAAAGTTTTTTTGTCTATAAGTATCATGATCTGGATATTTCATTGCCTCGTACTGAGCAAAAAGTTTCCAAGGGACATCGTGGTTTTGAAGTCTCTTTGGCTACAGAAGAAAAAGAAGCATCGAGAAGAAGGGATTTTACGATCAATGCATTGATGTATGATATTCAAAATGAACAAATACTTGACTTCTGGGATGGGTTGAAAGATCTGGAACATAAAATACTGCGTGTCGTAGATGAAAGATCATTTGTAGAAGACAGTTTACGTGTATTACGTGCAATGCAGTTTGCTGCACGTTTTGGGTTTAAAGTGGATGAAGAGAGTTGCAGACTTTGTCAGAGTATCTTTTTGGATGATCTTCCTAAAGAACGTGTATTTAAAGAGTTTGAGAAAATGTTCACGGGAAGATACTTGCATTATGGCCTTTACTATTTACTGGCGCTGGGTATAGGGCAACAGCTTTTTAACGAACGTATGGAGAAAAGATCATTTATCGCTTTAAGTAGGATATTGCAAAAGAGTCAAAAAAACTTTGTAGATAAACTTAGACCCTATTATTTTCTTTTTATTTGCAAAGCATATTTTTCATTGGATATTAAAGAAATATTAGACAGGTTGGGTGCACCCACCTCTTACTATAAAAAAGTCGAAGCATCACCATTGCCTACAAATGTTACCATCTCTTTCATAGCTCATTTGTCACTAAAAGAGGGCATCATAGAATATGTAGGGAACTATCATACAGATGTGATAGCTGTGGCAAAGAAATTGGACGTATGGGACAAACCTTTTGACAGAGGTGTAACTCCCTTGGAATTGATGGATGAAGGGTTTTCAGGTAAAGCTTTAGGTGATGAGCTTCACAGGCGAACTGAAGAGAAAATCATGAGTTTGAAAGAAAAATAGGTATAATTTTATAATTCAATAGTAACTAGGGTAAATATGGTAAAAAGAGCAAGAGTTTTAATAGACTGTGAAGATGCAAAAGGTTTAGTGTATAAGATTTCCAAAGTATTCTATGATAGAGATTTAAATATAGATAATAACCGCGAATTTGTTGACAAAAAACAGGGACGGTTTTTTATGCGTACAGTTGTTTCAGGAATGTTCGATATTAAAGAATTACTTGAAGAACTAAAAACTGTCGCACCTGAGGATGCACATATCAGGGTCGCGGAACCCAAAGATAAGAAAATCATCCTTATGGCAACCAAAGAGTCCCATGCACTTGGTGACATTCTTGTACGTCATGTCAATGGTGAACTGGATGCACAGATAGAGTGTGTCATCGCGAACCATAAGACACTTGAGACATTTGTACGTAGATTTGACATCCCTTTCTTTCATGTGCCTGCAGACAATATGAGCAGAGAAGAACATGAAGAACATGTGATGAAATTGATAGGTGAGTTTGAGTTTGATTATATCGTGCTTGCAAAGTATATGCGTATACTTACACCTGATTTTGTCAAAGCCTATCCGGAAAAGATTATTAACATTCACCACTCTTTCCTTCCTGCTTTTATAGGCGCTAATCCTTATAAGCAGGCATTTGAAAGAGGTGTAAAGATCATCGGGGCTACAGCACACTTTGTAACGGATGATCTCGATGAAGGTCCTATCATCGCGCAAGATGTGATCCCGGTCAATCATCGCCTTTCCTGGAAAGATATGCAAAGAGCAGGGCGTGACGTGGAAAAGATAGTACTTTCACGCGCTTTGGCATTGGTATTGCATGACAGAGTATTTGTCAATGGCAATAAAACAGTAGTGTTTTAGGGCTCTTTTTTAATCACACAGAGTGTGTACTGTCACTGTGAACGACCTTGAAAGCGTAGCGATTCGAGAACAGTGACGCTTTTTTTGCTTCGTTTTTTTCTAAAAAAAATGAC
>Ga0210140_1000075_pt1 | contig 17320 bp, 18 predicted proteins | sample China_Bullhead_C_3_FD_184858 | JGI IMG/M metagenome (GOLD analysis project Ga0210140, IMG submission 184858) | Wetland microbial communities from San Francisco Bay, California, USA, that impact long-term carbon sequestration -... | ecosystem: Environmental > Aquatic > Marine > Wetlands ...
CTCTCATCTGCAACCACATTTTCCAAAAGTGCATCTTTCACGATCGCACCATAGATCTCCGGTTCGGATTTCTCATCAAGATTGATCACTTTTGCGTAACATCCACCTTCAAAATTAAAGACACCATGATTGTCCCAACCATGTTCGTCATCCCCGATAAGTGCCCTTTGAGGGTCAGTTGAAAGCGTCGTTTTACCTGTACCAGAAAGGCCAAAGAATAGACATACATCACCCTCTTTACCTACATTGGCAGAGCAGTGCATAGAAAGTTTACCTTCAAGTGGCAACCAATAGTTCATCATAGAGAAGATACCTTTTTTCATCTCACCACCATACCAGGTACCGCCGATGATACCCACGTTATCTTCTACATTAAATACTACAAAAACATCAGAATTCAATCCATGTTCTTTGTACTTTTCATCTACTGCTTTACATGCATTATAGACAGTGAAGTCTGGTTCAAATCTTTCAAGTTCAGACTCTGTAGGACGGATAAACATATTTTTAACAAAGTGTGCCTGCCATGCAACTTCTGTAATAAAACGTACAGAACGCTTACTTGCTGCACTTGCTCCGGCATAAACATCTGTTACATAAATGTTCTTACCGGAAAGTTGAGTTAACGTAAGATCAAGAAGTTCTTCATAGATCTCTTTATCTATCTTAGCATTAACATCACCCCAAGCGATATGTTCGTTTGAAGGTGCTTGATCGACAAAATATTTATCTTTAGGACTACGTCCTGTGAAGATTCCTGTATCACACATTGCTGTACCTGATGTTGAGATCTTACACTCTCCGCTGTTTACTTCGTGCGCTTGCAACTCGTCATAACTCAAATTGTAATAGACATCTCCGATATCTTTCAATCCTAGTTTATCAAGTCCGTTGGGCGTTTTAGTACTCATAAGTATCCTATTTCTTTCTTTTTTTTATAATGTAAAACGAACAAAGTCCGGCTTTACTACGCTAACATTGATTGCTCTTCAGCAGAGCGCTCAAGTGGTATCGTTTTTTATTTTTATCATGCTAAAGCATAAGTTAGAAAACAGAAATTATTTCCTAACTTATACTTCCTCACTAGAGAGGAAGCATAATATGTGATACTACTTTATTTAAAGATAGAAAGTAGTACACCTGCTGCTACCGCTGAACCGATAACACCCGCTACGTTTGGACCCATTGCATGCATAAGCAGAATATTACCCGGTTTTTCTTCAGAACCAACTTTACTTACAACCCTTGCTGCCATTGGTACGGCAGAAACTCCCGCTGCGCCGATCAGTGGATTGATAGGTTCTTTGGAAAATTTGTTCATAAGTTTACCCATAAGTACACCTGCCGCAGTACCCGCAGCAAATGCAAGAAGACCAATAACCATAATACCCAGTGTCTCAGCTACCAAGAATGAATCTGAAGCCAATGTTGAACCAACACCAAGACCAAGGAAGATAGTCACAATATTAATGAGTGAGTTTTGCATCTCATTTGAAAGTCTATCAACCACACCTGACTCTTTTGCAAAGTTACCTAGTGCAAATGAACCCATAAGCGGTGCTGCATCTGGCAAGATAAGTGCGATCATCATAATGACGATCAGAGGGAAAATAAGCTTTTCAAGTCTATTCACTTTTCTCGTTGTCTTCATTACGATCTGACGCTCTTCTTTATTCGTTAAGGCCCTCATTATCGGAGGTTGGATCACTGGAACCAATGCCATATATGAATACGCAGCAACTGCGATAGCTCCAAGAAGCTCCGGTGCCAATGCTGATGCGATAAAGATAGAAGTAGGACCATCCGCTCCACCAATAATACTGATCGCTGCAGATTGTTTAAGTGTAAAGTCTACCATTCCTGTATACTGAGAAAGTGCAGCAGCACCAACTAATGAACCAAAGATACCAAACTGAGCAGCTCCACCAAGAAGTGCTGTTTTAGGATTAGAAAGAAGTGGTCCAAAGTCTGTCATCGCTCCAACACCCATAAAGATCAATAGAGGGAAAAATTCGTTAGCAATACCCATATTGTAGATAATACCTAACATTCCGTGATCACTTGTCATATTGGCAATAGGTATATTGGCAAGAAGTCCACCAAAGGCAATAGGTAAAAGAAGTAATGGTTCAAATCCTTTACCAATAGCTAAATAGAAAAGGAAGAAGATAATAGTAAACATAATAAGTTTACCCCAGCTTTGGGCAAATAAACTCATCTCATCACCATGACCATTTTTAACACCCTCTTCAGGGTTTACCATGGCATTGAGACCTGTTGTTTCAAAAAAACTTACAAGAAGTTGAGTGATAGATTTGGATTCATATACTTGTTCTTCTTGCGCCGGTGCAGTAGGTGTTTCATGCACACTGGCTTGCACTGTTGATGTGAATGCTGTAAAAGCAAACATCATTGAAAGTAAAAGATGTTTGAACTTCATGCTTACTCCATTGTGGCTAGAAGTTGTCCGTCTGCGACTGAATCGTTGACATTGACATTAATTGAGGCAATTTTACCCGCTTTTGGTGCAGCAATATCAATTTCCATCTTCATAGCTTCAAGAATCATAATAACATCACCTTCAGCAACAGTATCACCTGGATTTTTAACTATCTTCCACACATTACCTGGTGTCTGTGAGTGTATTTCCACACTTCCTGCTGCACCTGGTACCAATGCTGGTGTTGCTGCTTCTGCTACTGCATTGACTTGTGCAGGTGCTATTTGGATATCTCCCTCACCCTCTGCTACTTGTACACTATATTGTTTACCATCTACTACTACTGTATAATTTCCTGCCATATCTGCTTCTCCCTTATTATAATTTTCATCTTTTTTTCTTACCATGAGAGGACTTTCACCCTTCAAAAACGCAATACCCTTTTCAGCACATGCACCTGCGATGAAGATGTTTTCATCTGAAGTTTCCAACCCTTCATCTTCAAGTACTTTTGTCCAGTGTGCGATAGATTTGCTTTCATCTCTATCTGCAATATCTAAAGGATTTTCTGTGGTAGGTTCTAAATCCAATTTCTTAGATGCAAGTTCAATGATCTCCTCATCTGCTTTTACTGGTGTTTTACCAAAGTAACCAAGTACCATACGTCCATATCCTGGAGCTATCTGCTTCCATGGTCCGAACATCACGTTCGCATACGCTTGTTGCCAGTAAAATTGACTCACTGGTGTTACAGATGTACCGTAACCGCCACGCTCTACCACCTCTTTCATCGCAGCGATAACTTCATCGAACTTTTCAAGGTCGCCTGAATCTCTCATCATCTGTGTATTTGCTGTCAACGCTCCACCAGGCATAGGTGAGAATGGAATAAGAGGTGATACCTGTGTTGCTTCAGGCGGTATCAAATAGTCTGAAAGACACTCTTTAAGTCTCTCTTCATACTTTAGAATTTTATCAAGCTGTAGATCACCAAGATTATAATCTGTTCCTTTTGTTGCATGAAGCATTGTAAGGATGTCCGGTTGACTTGTACCACCACTTACGGGTGATGCTGCCATATCGATACCATTTGCCCCTGCATCTAGCGCTGCAAGATAAGATGCTACTGAAACACCTGCTGTTTCATGTGTGTGAAGTCTCAGATGTACACTGTCACCAAGAAGCTTTCTTGCCATTGAAATAGTCTCATATACTTTATGAGGGTTTGCAGTTCCTGATGCATCTTTAAAACACACGCTGTCATATGAGATACCCGAGTCTAAAATGTTTCTCAGTGTTTTTTCGTAAAAAGCAACATCATGTGCACCCTTACATCCTGGAGGAAGGTCCATCATTGTTACTACAACTTCATGGTCAAGACCATGTTTTTTGATCATTTCTGCAGAAAATGCAAGGTTGTTCACATCGTTCAGTGCATCAAAGTTACGCACTGTTGTTGTTCCATGTTTTTTAAACATTTTTGCAAAAAGTTCGATCATTTCACGGCTACCTGTATCAAGCATTACTGTGTTGATTCCACGTGAAAGTACTTGAAGATTAGCATCGGGTCCTACGATCTCTCTAAAACCATCCATCATTTCAAATGCATTTTCCTGCAAATAAAAGAAAAGTGATTGGAATCTTGCTCCACCACCAAATTCGAAGTGATTAATACCTGCATTCTTCGCTGCTTCTACTGCAGGGAAAAAATCATCCATAAGTACACGACCACCAAAGACAGACTGAAATCCATCTCTAAAAGTCGTGTCCATTACATCAATATATTTTTTAGCCATTTACAATACCTTATTTATCATTTTTTACGAAATTCTGTGACAGCTGCGATAATTGCTGCAACATGATGACCTTCCTCGGTCACATTCTTTGAAGCAGGAACTACTTCAGGTGCTTTTTCCGGGAAGAATTTGTTGATAATTTTAGCTTGTAGCTTCATTACCTGAACCAATATTACCAGAAAGACAAATACAACCATCATTCCCAGCACCATAAATTTTAAGCTTTCGCTTATTAAATCTAATTCCATGTGATTAACCTCATTTTGTTAAGTTTACAAATTTTAAAACAGTTTTGCTTGTTATTAGGTAAAAAAAAAGAATTATCTTCTCTTTTTTCTGCGATTGCTACTACGTGTTGCTTTTTGTTCTTCTGCATACCCTTGCATCATCTCATCTACAGTATTTTGATCAAAACCTATTTGCGTTCCAATGTTATGCTGTTCTTCTTCTATGATATGTGAGAGCAGTTTTGTTAAAAGCATCTCTTTATCCATTTCACTCATGCAGGCTAACAATGCTGCTGCATCATTATGTACTTGGATATTTCTGATCTTTTCAGCCAAATATTCGCAACTTGCATTATCAAGTCCCGCACCACCTTGAATGGTGGCTAAACGCATATCTGCACCTACTTCTTTTTGGATACGTTGAAGTTCTTTAAACTCTTCAGTTGTCACCAATGTGATCGCCTGACCACTTCTTCCTGCACGTCCTGTACGACCGATACGGTGTACATAACTCTGTGGATCAAAAGGAATATGATAATTAAAAACATGTGTTACATCTTTGACATCCAAGCCACGTGCAGCAACATCTGTAGCCACCATGATCTTCGTTTCGCCTCTTCTGTAAGCTTTAATGACCACTTCCCTGTCCATCTGTTCCAAGTCACCGTGTAAACCACTGGCATTAAATCCTAATGCCTGCAAATGTTCGGTCAGTCTGTCCACTTCCCTTTTCATACGGCAGAAGATAATACATTTATTGGTCTTTTCTGTTTCAAGAAGTTTCACAATCGCTTCATCTCGTTGGTTCTCATGTATCATATAGTAACGTTGATCTATGATGTTATTGGTTGTTTCTTCATCTCCTACCACAGAGATATACTCTGGTTGGTAGAGAATGTTACTTGCCAACTCTTTGATCGGTTCAGGCATCGTTGCAGAGAAGAGCAATGTTTGTCTGTTTTGAGGAATGTACTCAAAGATCTCTTTGATCTCTTCAAGGAAACCCATATCAAGCATTTCATCTGCTTCATCAAGCACAACGATCTCCGGGTTAAAAACATCGATCTTCCCTTTTCTGTAAAGATCTTTAAGTCTTCCTGGTGTTGCTACGACGATCTGTACACCTTTGTGAATCAGTGCTATCTGACGTCCATACCCTACACCACCATACACTGTTAACGTTCTGATACCTGCAAAACGTCCTAAATGATAGAGTTCATCGGCTACCTGTGTTGCCAACTCTCTTGTAGGTGTGATGACCAATGCTCTTTCTATCTCACCTTTGGCAAGTTTATCCATCATAGGAAGACCAAACGCTGCTGTCTTTCCTGTACCCGTATGGGCTTGACCAACCATATCACTACCATTAGCAATGATAGGGATAGCCATCTCCTGGATAGGACTAGGCTCTTTAAAGCCTGCTATTTTCACACCTTTTGCTAGATCAGCATGAAAATCAAATTCATTAAATTTCATTATTTACCTTTAAAATATGAGGTACACCCTCATTCATGTCCAAAAGATCTTTTTTGAACTTAAGAGAAACTCCCGCAAGAGGTTCTATAAATTCAGATGCATGTTCGCGTTAAATGAATGTCAATAAAATCACACCAAAAAGTATTCTATAAATACCAAACGCCACAAACGTAAAACGTTGAATAAATGCCAGAAAAAGTTTAATCGTCAGATAGGCTACGATAAATGCCACAATAAACCCTGCAACGAAAGCTCCCCAGTTGGCATCTGCAAAATCCTGATAGTGTTTGAGTAAGTCATAACCAGTCACTGCTGCCATGACCGGGATAGCAAGTAAAAAAGAAAACTCTGCAGACGCTTTTCTATCCATGCCTACCAATAATCCACCAACAATGGTAGCCCCTGCTCTGCTTGTACCGGGAATAAGCGAGAATATCTGTGCAATACCGACCCATAGAGCCTGTGTATAACTGACCGCTTCCACGTCAGAGATATGCCACTCTTTTTCTTTGTAAAAATATTCAAGTACAAGAAAAATAAGCCCACCGATAATAAACATCCATGCAACAACCTCAACAGTAAAAAGTGTTTTGATCTGATCTTTGAAGATAAAGCCTACGATGGCCAAAGGTAAAAAAGCAACAAAAAGTTTTTGCCAAAGTGCTATTTTCTTGAAAGTAATTTTTTCTTTATAGATAAGCATCACAGCCATAATGGCAGCAAATTGGATGATGACTTCATACGCTTTTGTCAGCGCATCTTGAGAAACACCCAAGAACTTACTGGCGACTATCATATGCCCGGTAGATGAAATGGGCAAAAACTCTGTAAAACCTTCGATAATACCTATGATTATCGCTTGAAAAATATCCAATGTATACCTTTTTTAAACCATACTAGAAAAATAGCTCTCGTCTTTTGCCAATAGTGCTTTTGGTGTACCACTATCAACTACTTCACCATCTTCTAACACATAAATGAACTCTGCACTTTTTATGGTACTGAGTCTGTGTGCGATAGTGATCACTGTTTTTTGAGACAAAAAGTCATGCAGTGCATCAAACAGTTTCATTTCTGTATGTACATCTAAAGCAGAGGTTGATTCATCAAAGATCACTACTTTGGGATCAGATAAGATCATCCTTGCTATCGCTACTCTTTGCCGTTGCCCTCCACTGAGCTTGATACCATCTTTTCCAACCAGCGTATCAAGTCCCAGATCTAAACGTTCTATGACATTGGTAAGCTGCGCGATCTCAAGTGCTTTTTGCACTCTCTCCGCACTATACTCTTTGCCTAACGTTAGATTGAACAGCATTGTATCATTAAAGAGTTTAGGATGTTGCAAGATAAGATGAATATTTTCTCTTATCGTGGAAAGTTTCAGTGCCTTGTTTGATACTCCTCCATACAAAACCTCCCCCTCATCCAAAGGATAGAAACCCACAAGTATATTGGAGAGTGTTGTCTTTCCAGAGCCGCTAGCACCTACAATAGCGACCTTTGAACCTTTTTCAATACGCATATTAATATTAGTTAATATTTTTTTGTTTTTCTGGTAAGCGAACGAAAGATCTTTCACCTCTATGTCAATGGCATGCTGAGCATCAAAAGGATTGTTCAGTTCTTCTCTTTGTGGTTCTTGTTCCATCGTATAGATACTGTTTATACGTGCACAGGCTGCTTTGGCAGTAGAGAGTGCATACTGAAAATTGATGATATCTTGAGTAGGTGTTACCATTACCCACAGGTAAGAAAAAATAGCGAGCATCAAACCCACGGAGAGATCAGAGTATGCTACAGCCAAGATACTCACTGCCCTAAAGACTTCATACCCGCTCAGGAACACCAAATAGGAGTATTTCATTGCAGCATCACTTTTATACCCGTACGCAATAGCATGGTCTTTCAGTTCTCTAGCCTTCACTTCACTCTCGTCAAAGAAGTATGCTTCTTTATTTGCCGCACGAATCTGATGAAAGAGCTCCAACGTTTCATTCAATGCAGACTGAAAGAGTTCCACTGCTCTGTTTTCCTCTTTTTTAAGTCTACCAATGTTCCGTGCCAGTTTGGCAGTAAAGAATACAACGATGGGGTTGGTTACCAAAATAAACACGGCGAGCTGCCAATGGATCCACAAGAGTACCACTGCGGAAAAAAGCAACACAAAAGAAGCGATGATAAATTTAGAGATGGTACTGCTTACAAATCCGTCTATTGTTTCCACATCTGTCACCAGTTTGGAAGTCACCGCTCCTACACGCATCATCTCATACTCTTTGAGTGAAACATCTCTAAGATGTTTGAGTAAAGACTCCCTCATTTTATAAGTGATATTTTTTGATATGACCGTAAATATTTTGCTTTGCATAATACTTAGAAGTACGCTGGAAACACGAAGAAAGATAATAAGGGCTAAAACAAAGAGTACATACCCTTTGGTGTCCGAAGTGAAAAGATTTTCAGATATCCAAGCGATGAATCCATGATCCTGTCCCAGTAAAAGTTCATCTACAAGTATAGGAATAAAAAGCGGGATAATGACGACAAGCAGTGTAGAAAGCAGTGCAAGTAGATTTCCTAAAAGGACAGCTTTTTTATAATCGAACAGTTGTCGTACAATGCCTTTGATACTACAACTGTTATTTTGCATTACAGGGCGTCTACTATCTGAAGTATCTGAGTGAGGTCTTTCGTCTCTACACAATGTGTAGCTGCCTCTTTAAGTACAGGTTTTGCACAAAATGCCACACGTGTATCTGCATGAGCGAACATACTGAGATCATTGGCTCCGTCACCTACAACAAGTGTATCTTCTCTGTTTACACCCAGGAGACTTTGTAGTCGTATGATCATTTCACCTTTTGCATCAGAATGCATCATCTCACCACCGACTTGTCCGGTAAGTATGCCTCTTTCAGCGTGTAAGAAGTTTGAGAAGTCTGCATCAATACCTAGTTTCTCACAAGCAGGCTTTGTAGCATTTCTAAACCCACCAGAAAAACAAACCACAGTATAACCACGCTCTTTAAGACCAGCCACCACTTCAAACGCACCAGGCATCATAGGAAGTTCTGAACAGATAGCATTCACTCTCTCTTCTTCCAAACCTTCTATAAGCGATACTCTAGCTACAAGAGACTTGAAAAAATCCAACTCCCCTGCCATGGCTCTTTCAGTGATCTCTGCTACAGACTTTTCAAGTCCAAGCGGTTCAGCCAAAAAATCAATGGTCTCACCATCCATCAGTGTTGAATCAAAGTCAAATACGGCTAGTTTAGTCATCATAATCCCTAATTAATATTTGTTAATATATTATGCTTTGGTTATTCTGTAATAACCCTCTATGCATTATTTAGGTAGAATTATAACTAATTAAACTATAACTATAAAGAGTATATTCATGTTTGAAAAATTTTGCGACGTTCTTTGCCTTGAAAAAAGATTCATTACTGTTGAGATCAATCCACCTCATGGAGCATCTATAGATGGTATCATTGCAGATATCAAAAAGCACAATTTACAAGACAAAGTCACAGGTTTTTCATGTACAGACAACCCTTTGGCAAAACTCAAAATGTCAGGTGTACTCTCTGCCATAAAAGTACAACAGACATTTGGAAAACCTGTCATTGCCACGATGAGCATGAGAGACAAAAACAAACTCTCATTACAGTCTACCCTACTTGGAGCCAATGACTTTGACCTGCGCTGTATACTAGCACTTACTGGAGATCCTGCAAAGTTTTCAGACCAGCCAGATGTTAAAGGTGTACTCGAGCGTGACTCTACCTTGCTTTTAAGCATTATACACCACCTGAACAAAGGTGTGGACTATAGTAATAAAAAACTAAATCCTGCACCTAAACCCATCTACCCGTTTGCTGTGAGCAATGCTACCGCAAAAGATATGAACAGTCTCAAGAAACGTATGATCAAAAAACTCAACTACGGGGCACGTGCCATCATCACCCAGCCGGTCTATGATCTGGAAAACGCCAAAGAACTCTTAGCACTTTTTGAGGAAGCCAAAGAGATGAGCATCAGAGACACGGCAAAAGAAGCCCAGCTTGTCTTGGGTCAGTTCCCTATCGTGAGAGCCAAAACAGCCAACTTTATAGACGACAAAGTTCCAGGTATCTCTGTACCTAAAGACATTATAGATGAAATGAACCTTGCAGCAATGGATGGAGAAGATAAAGAACAGGAAGTAGGATTTGCTCTTTCCAAACGTATCTTCGATGAGATGATGGATATACATGGGAAAGTGCATTTGATGACACATAATCGTTTTGATCTGTGTTCGGATTTGATAGGTTAAAATAACTTCAAAGTCCTCGTTCATCGTACGAGGACTGTCTTCTTTGATTTAAACACTTACCCCATCAAAAATCAATGGATAAAGTAACCCATAAAGTGTGACAAAAAGCAGTGGTACTGCCCAAATGAGACCGATACCTAGTGCCAGTGCACCCAGTGTCATAATGAGACTGAGCAAGAAAAACAGACCAAAGACCTTGAACCAATGTTTAGTAACAGCTTTTCGTGACAGCTCCATCGCATCCCAAACACCCATTCCTTTATCGGCTATAAGAGGCAAAGTAAAAACATACGCGATACTCAAATAGATACCGGGAAGAATAAGAAGTACAAAACCTATGACCGTCATAATATAGATCAGGAGTCCTGCTAATGCCAATTTACCCGTAAGATGATAGTAGTTAAATATAGAGTTAAACGCTATAGGCTCTCCACGTGAGTAGTGTATGGCAAGCATGATAACTCCGACGATAAGGGGCATAAGTACCGGATAACTTAAAATAGTAACGATCTGTTGATTTAGAAGATTCGGTTGTGCAGGAGGCGGAGGAGAAGGGAAAAAAATGCCCAATACAATTTGTACGATAATAGCAACAACAATATATACTAAAAATGCGCCCAGAAATAACCCCTTGACACCTTCTATACGATTAAAACCTTCTTTTATCATTTCTATAATGTCAAAATCATACTCTGGTATGTTTTTCACATCTACATTTTCATTTTGCATCTTGCCCCCTTACTATAGATAAATCATTATAACCGAAAAATATTTATTATTAAACATCTTCTGCTATACTCACAAAAATCATAATTAGGAGACTATATGTCTGAATTACAAAAATTTCGTTTGATTAATAAAATAGAAGGTATCTCATTTATCATCCTGATCTTCATCGCTATGCCGATGAAATATAGTTTTGGCTACCCGATAGCCACTAAAGTGGTAGGCATGCTGCACGGTCTGCTCGTTTTTGCTTTCATCTATCAGATCATAGAAGCGAAGAAAGAAGCTGATTTTAACTTGAAAGAAACGGCGCTTTACTCTATCTTGTCACTGATCCCTTTTGGTTCTTTCTATACAGACAAACTGCTTGCTAAAAAGATGACGATAGCATAGCGTGTCCCTTTAGCTATCGCTACAATCACTGCAAAGCGCTTGAACTTATAGCGTAAAACCCCCGCGATAAAAGTCAATGGGTCTCCAATAATGGGAACCCATGACAACAGGAGGGTCCATCCTCCATACCTATCAAAAAAACCTCTCGCTTTCTCCATCTTCTTGGCTGAAAGGTGTCCTTTTTCCTCAAGGTAGATTTCACCTTTTAAACCTAACCAATAGTTCACCATAGATCCCAGTGTATTGCCCAATGTTGCAAAGATCCATAACAGTATCAGTGAGTTATTTTGAGAAATATCGTAAAGAAGAAGTCCTTCACTTCCCAATGGAAGCAGTGTAGCAGAGAGAAAGGCGACTGTAAAAAGGGTTAGATAAACCATTAAAGTGTCTTAAAGTGTATTTCACCCTCTTCCATGACACCTACCATACCCTGGCATGCCAATGAGGGTAAAGAGATGTATTTACCTACTGTCTTACACTGATGAAAATGGCCTTCGATCACAAGGTCTGCTTCAGTATAGTTTTCCAATATCTCTTTCACCCTTTTTTCAAAGTCGTGAAAGGTAAAACAGATATGTTTTTTGGACAACTTTTCCATACGATGATCGATGATAGCCTTTTCAAAAGGTTTAAGGAGTGTTAGTGTCTTTTTATTGCGTAACATTTTACAATAGAGATCATAACCAAATCCTGTAGCATATTTATCACCATGAGAGATCGCAACTTTTTTCTCTCCCAGATGAAACATTACAGGCTGCTCTTCTCTACTGTATACATGGATGTCAGGAAAAACATCTTTGAGGCAAAAATCATGGTTTCCTTCAAAGTAGTATATTTCAAGTTTTTGTGAAAGCGTTTGTAATAGAACTATAGCTTCTTTTGAAAAAGTCTGTATATAGTCATTATGTCCAAAGAGCAGATCGAAATTATCCCCCATCAAAAAAAGCTGGGATGTTTGTACTCCTCCACTCTCTAACTTTTTAAGCAGGTCTAAAAAAGCATCTCCATGATGCGGGTAATGGGAGTCAGCAATAAAAAGTGCTTGCTCTTTTATAGTTATCATATTTTTTACTATGACTCACTATTATGGGATATAGGCAATAGTCGGAATACCCATACCTTCATCATATCCGCACATCAAATTCGCAGCCACAAGTGCTTGTGAACTTGCCCCACGCAAAAGGTTGTCTATGGCAGAAGAGACAAAAAGTGCATTGCCGTTTTTGGCTGCAAAGATGTCACAAAAGTGTGTCCCTGCTGTACTTTTTATATCGACCGGTGTTTCACGTATACGTATGAATGGATCGTTCGCATAGTGTTTTTTTAGCACATCAATCGGGTCGATATCATCTTTTAACGTTGCATAGACAGAAACCAACTCTCCACGTGTCGCAGGGATAAGATGTGGCACAAAATTGACATTCATTTTAGCACCGTGTACCTTTTCGATCTTTTCTGCTATTTCGGGTGCATGACGGTGTTTAAGTGGATTGTAGGCAAAGATGTTATCGTTGATCGTCACAAAATGTGCAGTTTCACTCAGTGTTTTACCTGCACCGCTCACGCCAGACTTTGCATCGACAAAAAGAGGTGCAGAAGTATCGATATACGGAATGAACGGTAAAATACCAAGCAGTGTTGCCGTAGGATAACAACCAGGTCCGGCAGCAAGGTTCGTTCCCTTCAACTCTTCTCTATAATACTCGATCAGTGCATACGTAGCATCATCCAAATGGCCTTTATCTTCATGTGCACAATAGTGTTCTTCATACGTTTCAAGGTCTAGACGGTAATCTGCAGAGAGATCCACTACTTTTACCCCTTTGTCTAAAAGCGCTTTGGCAAAGCCCATAGAGGCTTTATGAGGAAGGGCTAGGAAAACAAGTTCACAACGTTCTGCTACTGAAGCGGCATCCGCTTTATCTACAGGCAGACTGATCACACCTTTCAATGAAGGATGTAATTGTTCTATCATCGTATCACCCTGCGTTGTAGCAAGATAGGTCAATTCAAATCCATCATGTGTAACCAACATTTTAACCAGCTCAAGCCCCGTATAACCACTGGCTCCGACAACACCTACTTTTACCATCTTCAACCTTTTTTAATCCAGTATGATCTCTTTGTAAGAGATCTCTTCGATATCATATGTTTTTTTACCGCTAGGGAGTACAAGTGATACTTCATCTCCCTCTTCCTTACCTATAAGTACACGAGCCATAGGAGACTGAATAGAGATCAATCCTTTGGACGGATTTGATTCTGTACCACCTACTATAGTATAATGTACCTCTTCACCTGTATTTTGATCTGTCAATTCTACTGTTGAACCAAAACTTACTCTGGTATGCTGAAAAGTTGAAGGATCAACTACCTGCGCACGCCCTATGATATCAGTAAGCTCTGCAATACGTGCTTCCATCAGTCCTTGTTTGTCTTTGGCTGCATGATACTCCGCATTCTCCTTAAGGTCACCAAGTTCTCTTGCCTCATCAATCACTTTGGCTATAGTACCTCTCTCTACAGTTTTTAATTGTTCAAGTTCTTCTGACAGTTTGTTGTAAGTTATTTTTAACATCGGCTCTTTTTGCACGATATATCCTTTAAATGATTCATTTATATATAATTGTATGTATTATACCAAAAAGGTTATAATACCGATAAAATAATAGACTTCTTTTACAATTTATAAAAAAAGTCTACAGATAGAGTATAGTAAATGACAAAAATTACAAGTATTAAAATACAGTGCAATAAATCACTAAATGATTTATGTGAAATTCAGTACAAGCGAAGCACTAAATGCTAAGTCGTAAGCAAATATTGATCACCAATGATGATGGCTTCGAGTCTGAAGGACTTGCAGCACTGGTTGAAGCACTCAAACCTTTAGGCCATGTCAGCGTTGTAGCACCGACTACAGAGAAATCAGCATGCGGACACTCACTGTCCTTGACCAGACCTCTCAATTTTGTAGAAGTTGAAAAGGATTTCTATAAACTAGATGATGGTACACCGACAGACTGTGTTTTTCTTGCACTTAACAAACTTTTCTCGAAAGAAAACAGACCTGACATTGTAATCTCAGGCATAAATATAGGCTCAAATATGGGTGAGGACATTACATACTCCGGTACAGCATCTGCTGCCATGGAAGCCGTCCTTCAAGGTATTCCAGGTATTGCAATTTCACAAGTTTATAAAAACCATGGTGAAAGTATCAAAGAACTGGGGTACGATTTGGCCAAAGAAAGTATCGTAACACTTGTAGAAAAAATATTTGCTAGTGAATTTCCCCTACCTTCACGTAAGTTTTTAAATATCAACATTCCCCCTCTCCCAAGCTCTGAGTGTAAAGGGTTTAAAGTCACACGTGCAGGAAACCGTCTCTATGCACATCATGCAGAAGTACATCATAATCCACGGGGCAAAGAGTATTATTGGATTGGGTTACCTGCTTTAGGATGGATGGAAACCGAAGGTCATGTCACAGACTTTGAAGCGATCAATGATGGTTATGTTTCCATCACTCCTGTACAGCTGGATATGACAAGCTATGACGATATCAGCTCTTTGGATGCATGGCTATGAGATTCCAACGGTGCCGTATGCTTTTTGGAGATGAAAACTTTGAAAAGCTGCAAGAAGCAAAGATCCTCATACTCGGTATAGGCGGAGTAGGTTCCTATGCGCTTGACTGTCTCTACCGTTCAGGTGTCAAGGACATTACTATTTTAGACTATGATGTGTATGATGAGACCAACCAGAACCGACAAATAGGTTCAGAAGCAGTAGGCATGGTTAAAGTAGATCGTCTGCAAGAACTCTATCCTGGTGTCAAAACCATCCATCAGCATATGACGATGGCCTGGGTAAAAGAGTTTGATTTTGGGCCTTATGACATCGTTATAGATGCTGCAGATACAACCAAAGTGAAAATCGAAGTCGCTAAAAAATGCTACAAGAAACTTATCATGGCACTCGGCTCAGCAAAACGTTATGATACCAATAAAATAGAAGTCACTTCCATTTGGAAAACCCATGGTGATGCACTCGCAAGAAAAATACGGAACGAACTCAAAAAAGCAAAATTTGACCGAAATTTTACTGTCGTATTTTCACCGGAAGAAGATAAGTGTAAAGAAAAAGGTTCTTGTGTAGCAGTTACAGGAGCTGTAGGTCTGACTGTTTGTTCTGAAGCAATAAAAAGGATCATTAAGTAGTTTTCCAGTCTTAAAGTAGCACATTATTCATGTATGCTGTTTCTTTGGGACAAGATCACAAGATCTATACATTACTTTTTAACATATTTTAGTTACACTTCTTACTAAAAAACAAAGAGTATGACCTATGACAACTTTTCCACTTGAAAATGTAAAACGCCTAAGAAAAGAACTTGCAACACACCCAGTGTATGCAGCAGTTAAAAATATGGATGATCTAACGATCTTCATGCAACATCACATCTACTCGGTTTGGGATTTTATGTCCTTGGTTAAATACTTGCAAAATCAAATTGCACCAGCTAGCACGCCATGGCTCCCTCATGGTGATGCACAGGTACAGCGTTTTATCAATGACATTGTTCTAGAAGAAGAATCAGATGAAGGTATTCCTCTGGAAGATGGAACTCCCACTTACACAAGCCATTTTAATCTTTATAGATCAGCTATGGAAGAAGTGAGAGACGGGAGCAATGCACTTATTAACGCATTTATAGACAAAGTAACATCAGACTCTTTGGAAACTGCTCTACAAACCATTGATATACCTTCTCCTGCAAAAGCGTTTATGGAAACGACATTTGACTTTGTTCATAGCGATAAACCTCACGTGATTGCTGCAGCATTTGCTTTAGGTAGAGAACATATTATTCCAGAAATGTTCCGTGCACTGTTAGATAAAATGAAAATATCACGAGAGGAAGCAGAAGTATTTCATTATTATTTAGATCGTCATATAGAGCTTGACGGAGATCATCATGGACCCATGTCTTTACGAATGCTGGACTTACTGTGTGAGGGTAATGAAGAAAAGATCATGGAAGCTGAAGAAGCTGCTCTCCATGCGATCAAAGCCAGAATAAAATTCTGGGATGGCGTTTTATTGGCGATTGAAGAGAGTAAAAAGAAATCAGCCTGAGAACCATAAATTTTATAAGGTTTTTAAGAGCGATAAAGTGTCAAAATTATTTTTCGTATTTTCGGGTTAAGTTGTAAAGTCTAAAAAAGAGATACAAAAAATCACTCTATTGGCACAAAAAAAATAAATCAGATAAATTTTATCCTATTTAAAGCTATCTTTGATATAACGTTATTAAACAACATATACTAAAGGACACGATCATGACAAACAATGAAGTAACGTCTCAAAAAGAAAATAAAGCGTATGAGGTCATATCTTACACAGATATGGTAGCATTTAACTACACCCTTCCCGATGATGAAGCAACACAAACCATAGAACATGAACTAACCTTCATTTGGGAAGATACGATTGAAAAGTTTATAGAAGAACATGGTACCGACAAACCTTACAAGGTACATACCTTTAAACGGGAAAGAGAACAAAAATTTTTCCTAGAACAGATAGAAGGTAGAACTGAAGACCTCATAGACGAGGTACAAGAAGAAATAGCCAATAAAATGAAGTTTGGCTTTGACTTTAGTGGACAACTTCATAATGACGACTAAATAATCTTCCTTGCTCCCATCTGCGATGATGAAATTGTACACTTGTAGTTGTAATTTCAATTATAGATTGCTTATTTGTCGTATTGATGTATGTATCCCCATCGAGACGATGGGGACGAGTTAAAATGTCTTCTTTTCAAAACCTTATAAAATATATAACTTTATAAGGTTTTCAATCGAGTGTTGAGCGTATAGATTTTAGACGTCTATATTGCCACAGTGTCCACATTTTTTAGCGGCAACCGGGA
>Ga0210140_1000077_pt1 | contig 16868 bp, 19 predicted proteins | sample China_Bullhead_C_3_FD_184858 | JGI IMG/M metagenome (GOLD analysis project Ga0210140, IMG submission 184858) | Wetland microbial communities from San Francisco Bay, California, USA, that impact long-term carbon sequestration -... | ecosystem: Environmental > Aquatic > Marine > Wetlands ...
AAATAGTTTCTGCTATCTTGTTGCTTTGAGCATTTTACATCGTTTGATGGAAGCAGCTTCACTGCCAAACATCGCAGCATATTTATCAAACTTCTCTTGTGTTATCATAGCTATGCACTCTTCTTTGTTCATGGTATCTGCAGTGGCTCTAGCCATTTGCTCAGGTATGTCTGTTGTTTCTTTTTTCTTTGACTCTGTGGGATACATGTAGGCTGCATCAAAATTCGTATCATCAACTTCTTTGAGTTTTATTTTTTTCTTTGGAGGAGGCGGAAGATACGTTTGTTTGACAACATGAGGGGTTTTATTCTCTTTTTTTTCTACGGTAGGTTGGTCACATCCTCCTAAGAGCATTAGGATAGCAATAGTGACGATGCCATATTTCATATCTACTCCTTTATGCAATAATCATATACTTATTGTAATATAATCTACTGATAATTACAATAATATTTTTTAAAATTTAAAAGATAAAAAGAGTGATCATTGGTTAATGACTGCAACAGCGATCGCAAACCCTCCATCATGACTGATGGAGAGTGAACATGCTTTGATCTGATGTATTTTTTGTGCTTCTTCACTCAGTCTAAATGCAGGTGCTCCACGGGCGTTTTTGGTGATGATGATGTCATGAAATGAGAGTTCACTGCCAATGCCGCAACCCAATGCTTTTGAAATAGCTTCTTTAGCTGCCCAAAACCCAGCTATAGATGCTGTCTTTTGTACGAGCTCAATCTCTTCAGGACTCAAAAAACGTTGTTTGAATTTATCACCAAAGTGTGTTAATGATTTTTCTATTCTATTGATCTCTACGATATCTGTTCCTATTTTCATGGCCATATTATATCCATAGTTCTTTTACATCCACTCAACAACTTTAGAGACTTCATCGGCTACAAAACATTTAACGTTTGTTTTTTCAAGTGGTTTATTAGGTATGACCGCTTTTGTAAATCCTTGGGTTTCGATCTCTTTGAGACGTTGCGCGAGTCCTGAGACTTCACGTATCTCACCAGTAAGACTTACTTCCCCCAGAAAAAGTGTCTCTGCACTCAGTTTTCTGTCTCTATAGCTGCTTAAAATGGCTGCAATGATCGCAAGATCGGCAGAAGGTTCATGTATCTTGATCCCTCCAGAGACATTGATAAAGACATCATAGGTGCCAAGAGGCAGATCAAGTTTCTTTTCGAGTAGTGCCAAAAGCATGCCCAGACGGTTGTTATCAAAACCGGTAGAACTTCTTTTAGGATGTCCATAGGATTCTGAAACCAGCGCTTGTACTTCTACGATGATAGGACGGCTTCCCTCCATAATGACAGTAAGTGCTGAACCTGACTGGAGATGATCTTTGTTGAAAAATTTACCTGCCATACTTTTTGCATCGTTCAAGCCCTCTTTGTTCATTTCAAATATACCGACTTCATTTGTTGCCCCAAAACGGTTTTTAAAACCACGCAGTAGACGAAGATCGGAGTTTGTATCTCCCTCGAAATAGAGAACAGTATCTACCATATGTTCAAGGACCCTAGGGCCCGCTATGGAGCCATCTTTTGTGATATGTCCGATGATAAAGATAGGTATCTGCAAAGACTTCGCAATACGCATCAGTTCAAAAGTGATCGTACGTACCTGTGTGACCGAACCGGGTGCAGAAGGTGTTTCATCAGAGTAGAGTGTTTGTATGGAGTCAATAACAATCAGTTCATAGTCTTGATTACCAATCTCTGATAGGACAGAACCAAGATTGATCTCGGGGAGTAAAAAAAGGTTTTCATGGTTTGCTTCCAACCTGTTGGCCCGAAGTTTGATCTGTCCGGCGGATTCTTCTCCTGAGACATATAAGACCTTTTTCGATGCTCTGGCCAGGTTCCCTGCTATTTTCAGTAAAAGGGTGGATTTTCCTACACCTGGGCTACCTCCAATGAGTGTAAGTGAACCCGGAACAATACCTCCACCCAGTACCAGATCCAGTTCTCCGCTTCCAGAAGTGAAACGGACGATATTATCCTCTTCGATCTGTGTAATAGGTTTCGCTTTAGGGATAGATGAACCTGAAGCACTGGAACTTGAAGTTCCTTTCAAAAATTTAATTTGATCAGCACTCAGTTCGATCATTGTTTCCCATTGGTCACATGATGTACACTTCCCCATCCATCTTGGAGATTGAAATCCACATGCCTGACATTCAAATAATGTTTTTTTCTTTGCCATGATTTACCTTCTGTTCTATAATGATGTTATTATAGGGTCAAATGATATGAAAACTGGAAAAGATGTCATATTGACATCTTTTTAAGGTATCTCTATGTAAATGATGACCAGAGTGAAGGGTAGGTATGCCCTTGTGTATGTGTATATTTTTTAATTCTTTTGGTTATAATTTCGGCATATATGAAGGAAAATTAGTGACACTTAATACAATTAAACAGCTTTTTTATGGTCTTTATCTCACAAACAGTTTTGGATATAGATTAAGAAAAGTCAATGATCCCATGGAAATAAAAAGATTAAGACTTGCCTATTCGGAGGCACAGCTTGATACTTTACATGTTTCAGTGAAGATTGAAAATCCGGAAAAACTGCCTCAAGAGGGCCAATATCTTATTGTGGCCAACCATAGAAGTATTATCGATCCGCCTATTATAGAAGTGGCACTGAAAAATACAAAAATATTTGGTCCATGGATCTCAAAAAAAGAGCTTTATAACTCTTTTTTCTTTGGACTTTTTGTCCGTAATGCGGGTTCCATACTCCTCGACCGAGAAAAGAGCCAAATGAGTGGTTTTTTTGCTGAGACAAAAGAAGCGGTAAAACGTGGAGAATCCATTTTTATCTTTCCTGAAGGTACTCGAAATAAAACAGACAGAGTGTTGACAACATTCAAAGAGGGGTCTCGTCTTATCGCGTTGAAAAACCGTTTACCTATTTTACCTGTGTATATTAAAACGGATGCGGACAAAGTATTGAAAAATGCATTAAATGACAGTAAACTGGAACAAGAAGTGACCATTGTCATTGGAGATGTGATAGATTACAAAGAAAAAACAAGTCTTGAAATGCTGTATCGCAAAATGTTTTCTCTTGAGGAAGAGCGTAGCCTGCCTAAATAAAGATCTCGTCGAGGATCGTATTGATATATTCATTCGCCTTGAATCTTATAAGGTCTTTGGGCTGTTCACCAGTCCCTATATAAAAAATAGGCATTTTTAACTCATCAGCGATACTGAGTACGGAACCACCTTTGGCTGTACCGTCAAGTTTTGTAATAATGATGCCATCGATCCCGATCATGTCGTTAAATGCTTTTGCCTGGTTGATGGAAGAACTTCCTTGTGTACCATCCAGAATAAGCATTTTACGGTGTGGAGCACCATCAAGTGCCTTTCCTGCAACACGGATCATCTTTTTCAACTCTTCACTCAGGTTTGTTTGTGTGTGGAGTCTTCCTGCCGTGTCAATGATGATATTGTCAAAACCTTTGGCTTTTCCAGACTCTATAGCATCGAAGACCACAGCAGATGGATCATGCCCTTGTTGTGTAGCAATGATAGGGACCTCTAATTTATCTGCCCATCTTGTAAGTTGTTCTATCGCCGCAGCACGGAAAGTATCTCCTGCACCAAGCATGACTTTTTTACCTTCTTGTTTGTAACGATAAGCGAGTTTAGAAATGGTCGTTGTCTTTCCTGCACCATTGACACCTATGATCATTTCCACAAAAGGTTTCGCATCACTCTCTTTGAAGTCCGCTTTATATTGAAAAACAGAGATAAGTGAGTTGAATGCCTGAATTTTACTGATCTTGTCCGGTAATCCGTTTAAAAGTCTTTCTACAAGTTCATAATTGACATCTGCTTCAAGCAAGATATCTTCAAATTCATCTTTAGGAATCACTTTTCGTTTTGTTGGTGCAACCTCTTTGATGGCATCACTGGTTTTACCCAATACTTTTTTTAATAAATTAAACATGCTGTATTACCTTGCTTTTAATTGTTTTTTAGCTTGTTGTATATCGTATTCTATCATTTCTACGGGTACACTGCCTTCATAATGTGTGAAGTACTTACCCTCAACATACATCACTGTAAGGGGGATGGGAAAGTTCTTAGATAAGTCGAGTGTACTTGCCAGCAGAGTTGCAAATGTTTCGTTGTCTGTACCGTTAGAGATAAAATAATTGATTTGATTTTTTGCCATAAATGTCTCCAGCTCATCTTGAACAATACTGTCATGGGTCAGTATACCTACGACAAGTAGCTCTTTTTCGTATTTTTTCTGAAGATCGTTCAAGTAGGGGATCTCTCCGATACAAGGTGGACACCATGTAGCAAAAAGATTTACCATGACAATGGGTTGTGCTGCATCTTGAAAGATTACTTTTTGATCGGAGACGGTCACTTTACGACTTTTCACTTTGGTGTTTATGAGTGTAAACGAACCTAGCTGTATTTCTGGTACAGATATATTTGCCTCTGCTACAGACGGCTTCACTTGAGGAAGAATATCTTCTTTTCTACCAAGTTTAAATCTTTTGTCTTCCTGTCCCATTTTATCTTTTTCCACCAAAATTTCAGTAGTGTTTTCTGTGGGAAGAGGGGTGGATTCTAGTTGTTTGTCTTCCCATGCTATGATGATGATCAAAATAATAAGCACTGATAATGAAAGAAGCGCAGCTATTTTTTTATGCACACAGACCCTTTTGGTATAATTAGTCTGGCGATTATAGCCAAAGAGCAATAAATAATAAGATGAATAGACGGATTAGTATGACAAAAGAGGGTAAAAAAAAGCAATTTAGAATGCAGAGCTTGAAACGATTGGAAGAAGTTTCTAGATCGGGAAGTTATAAAAAAGATAAGACAATAGTGCATGCACTGTATCAATATATTGTGGCAAGTAAGGCTAAAACTGTGATGCTTTATATACCTTTAGGAACAGAGGTGAACGTGTACCCTCTTATACAGAGATTGCGCAAGGAAAAGAAACTGCTCTATGTACCATTTATGGAAGGTGCAAGTTTTAGGTTGGTAAAATATAGACTTCCACTCAAGAAAAAGCAGTTTGGGATAAAAGAACCCAATGATTCAAAACAATATAGAATAAAAAATATAGATATCGCTATCGTACCTATCGTGGGAGTAGATATAACACATAGACGTGTTGGATTTGGCAAAGGTATGTATGATAGATTTTATGAAAAACAGAACGAATATATAAAACAAACAGTTTTTGTAGCGCGTGAATTGTGTTACAGCAAAGAGATCATAACAGACGATTATGATGTAAAAGCAGACATGATCATCACCGCTTAAATAGGTTTTGCCAAAAGCAAAGCTTGGATGTCGAGTAGCGTAGGAACTTGGTTCGTATGTTATAAGACATGTAATGGACCGAAGGATAAGTATGTTAGGGATAATAGGGGTTTCCAGTCTAGCTGGGATGGCTATTGGGACAGGTGTGTGTTACCTGTGGTTAAAAAAGAGCACAGAGCACAGATTTTCATATCTAGAATCAGAAGCAAAAGCCAAGGCTAAAGCGATAGAGAAAGAGACGGAACTTTTACTCAAATCTGCGCATGTAAAAATCAAAGAAAATGAGTTGGAACAAGAGCGCGAATTTCAAAAACGTGTGGCAAAGGTAGATGAACGTAATCGTACCTTGATCTTGAAAACCAAAGAGCTGACTTCTAGAGAAGAGAGCTTAAAACTCTTGGAAAAGAGAGTCTTGGAGAAAGAGGCCCAGTTAGAAAAACTTGAGCAAAGAAAACAAGAAGAGATTGCCGATACAGTAGATAAAATGCAACATATCGCTTCTTTGACAAAAGAGGAAGCAAAAGCATATATTTTAGAAAAGGTAGAAGAGCAGAGCCGTGCAGATGTTGCTAATATTGTACGTAAGTATGAACAAATAGCCAAAGAAGAAGGTGAACGAAAAGCCAATTATATTTTGGCACAAGCCACTACACGTTATGCAGGTGACTTTGCAGGTGAACGTCTTATTAACCTTGTGAATTTGCCAAGTGATGAGCACAAAGGACGCATCATAGGCAAAGAAGGTAGAAACATCAAGACACTTGAAATGCTCTTAGGCGTAGATATTGTGATAGATGAAACACCGGGTGTGATCCTTGTAAGCAGTTTCAATCTGTATCGAAGGGCTATTGCAACCAGGGTGATAGAGATACTTGTAGAAGATGGACGTATACACCCAGGTCGCATAGAGGAAGTACATGCAAAAGTAGAAGAAGAGTTTGAACAAAAAACCTATGAAGAGGGCGAAAATATACTCATAGAACTAGGGCTTTTCCCTATGCATGAAGAACTTGTGAAACTTTTGGGTCGTATGAAATACAGAGCCAGCTACGGACAGAATGCTCTGGCGCATACCCTGGAGGTAGCCAAACTTGCACGTGTTATGGCAGCTGAAATGGGCGGAGATGAAAAACTTGCGCTTCGTGCAGGTCTCTTGCATGATATCGGTAAGGCACTGACACAGGATCTGGGCGGTTCACATGTAGATATAGGTGTAGATCTTTGTCGTAGACATGGGGAGCACCCTACGGTCATCAATGCGATATATGCCCATCATGGATATGAAGAACCAGACTCTGTAGAGAGTGCTGCGGTATGTGCTGCAGATAAACTCTCTGCAGCAAGACCCGGTGCAAGAAGAGAAGTGCTTGAAAGCTTTACAAAGCGTGTGAAAGAGGTTGAAGATATTGCTCTCAGTAAAGCCTATGTCAATCAAGCTTATGCCATTAATGCAGGTAGAGAGATACGTGTTTTTGTCAATGCCCAAAAGATGAGTGACAATGAAACCGTACTTTTAAGTAAAGAAATTGCCAAAGAGATAGAAGAAAAAGTGCAGTACCCTGGTGAGATAAAAGTGAATGTGATCCGAGAGACAAGGGCTGTCAATTATGCAAAGTAAAATTTTAAAATGGTTATAATTTTAAGATATTAGTTAAAGGATATAGGAATGAAGAAAATTTTAGTAGCGATACTATTGATAGGATTGGGTTTTCAGGCATATGCAAAAGATACTGTAGTGGTACTAGAAACAAATGTAGGAAAGATAGAATTGAAAATGTATCCTGAAGTGGCACCGCTTGCAGTTGAGAATTTTACCACGCATGTCAAAAATGGTTACTACAATGGGCTTATTTTTCATAGAATCATTAAAGGTTTCATGATTCAGGGCGGTGATCCTACAGGTACCGGAAGAGGCGGTGAGTCTATCTGGAAAAAAGATTTTAAAGATGAGTTCGCACCCAATGTCGTATTTGACAGACCGATGTTGTTGGCTATGGCAAACCGTGGACCTGTAACCAATGGAAGTCAGTTTTTCATTACACTTGCACCAACCCCTTGGTTAAATGGTAAACATACTATCTTTGGTGAAGTGATCTCAGGAGAACAAGTAGTACGCAAGATGGAAAATGTTTCTACAGGCAGAGGGGACAGACCAATGTTCGATCAGATGATTAAAAAAGCATATATAAAAAAATAGATGGATTTAAATAGTTTACGAGACGAGCGTAAGAAATGGCTTACGTGGAAAAATATAGTACCTTATCAGGAAGCCATTAAAACGCTTAAAACGTATGAGGATGTTGAGGTAAAGCTTGGAGATAGAGTCGAAGTTCAAATCAAGAACCTTAGTCCCCAAGATGCCCAGCAGATAAAAGAAACGGCACTTCTGATGAAGCCTTGGCGCAAAGGCCCGTTTCAGATCAATGATCTTTTTATAGACTCTGAATGGCAAAGCCAAATTAAATACAATCTGCTCGAACCACACTTTGACCTGAAAGATAAGGTTGTTGGTGACATAGGATGTAACAATGGATACTACTTGTTTCGTATGTTGTCTCAGGCGCCTAAAAAACTGATAGGGTTTGATCCCTCTGCTATCTATTTCTCACAGTTTCAGTTTATCAACCATTTTATCAAGTCAGATATTGTGTATGAACTTTTGGGTGTAGAACATGTAGAGTTCTATGAACACAAGTTTGATACACTTTTTTGTTTGGGTGTGCTTTATCATAGGTCTGACCCTGTTGCAATGCTGAAGTCACTGTTTAAAGGATTGAATAAAGGCGGTGAACTCATTTTGGATACTTTTATGATAGATGGTGAAGGTGAGATGTGTCTGACGCCTAGGGACCGTTATTCAAAGATACCGAATATCTATTTCGTACCTACGGTCAATGCCTTAAAAAACTGGTGCTTCAGGGCAGGGTTTGAAACAGTTGAAGTATTGGAGATCATGAAAACAGAACCTACTGAACAAAGAAAAACAGAGTGGATAGACACACAAAGTCTAGAAGATTTCCTGGATCCCAATGATGATACTAAGACCGTCGAGGGCTATCCTGCACCTAAAAGAGTCTATATAAAAGCTATGAAATCACTTTAAAATAGCTTAAAAAGCTTCATTCTTAAACTTACTTTTATTTTTAAATAAGGTTGATTTAGCTATAAATACGCTAATAAAAGAGAAAAGTCGACAAAATTTAAGTTTTGGAGACTTGCTTATTAGATTGGAAAAGAATGAGAATATTAACCGTAGGTTTCAACGATGAATACGTTAAGGAACTTGAAAAAGAATTAGATAAATACTTTATTTGTATTGTTGACAATGCAAAAGATATGTATGATGCAACTAACTTTACAGACTTTAGACATTATGAACTGGTTGTGATCGTGGATGAAGGTGTAAAGTTTTCACTTGAGCGTTATGTGAATGAAGTAAAAAAGAAAAAGAGTGAAACGAAGATCATGATATTGACAAAAAATGTCAAAGCACAATCTGCTTTCTTCTCTTTGGGTGTAGATGATGTGATCTATCAGCACGGTGAATATCCTGATCTTATCGCTGCAAGAGTTTTGGCAAATATGAGACATCTGTTCGGTACGCAGGTGAATATCGATAAGCTTGTGATCGACATTGCAAATAAAAAGATCGAATATGATGAGAAGATCGTTTCTCTCAATGGCAAAACATTTGATATCTTGGCATACCTTGCGCTTCGTAAACAACGTGTTTTTTCGAAAGATGAGATCATCAATGCACTTTGGGAAGAGCCTGAGTATGTGAGTGATAACACTGTTGAGGTTGCGATCAACCAGATCCGTAAGCGTTTGAAGAGTATCCTTGGATTTCAGGTGATCCATACAGTACGTCGTAGAGGCTATAAATTTTCTTATTAAGTGTTTCCTTTCGTCATCCTCGTGCTTGACACGGGGATCCATCACTATACCTACAACATAATTCAATCACTTCCTTTAAAACATTAGCTATAATTTTAAAAATTATTTAGGATTATTCATGCAGCTTAATACACATTTAAATATCAATACGTCGCTTTGCGGAAAAGTGACAAAGCTTCAGGAAAATTATGCAGAAGTACTTCTGCATACCACACAACAAATGGCAGCGGATATTCAAGGGTTGGTACATGGTGGTTTTATCTTTGGTGCAGCGGATTATGCAGCCATGTCTGCAGTAAATGACCCTAATGTGGTCCTGGGAGCTTCAAGTTCGAAGTTTATAGCTCCTGTAAAGGTTCGTGATGCAGTACTATGTAAAGCTTCGGTTGTCAATAGTAAAGGTAAGAAAGCTGAGGTAGAAGTAGAAGCTTTTGTCAATGAAAAGTTAGTGTTTACAGGTAATTTTACAACGTTCGTATTACCTTCGCATGTCTTAGGCTAATAGAAGCTTATGCTATACTTCATTTTTTAAATACAACTCAAGGTAAATGACAATGAAAAAATTCTTTCTCTATGTTTTTCTAGCTTTGGCCATATTGGCTGCAATCTTTACTTATATCCTTTACAGTGAAGGAGCCTTTGACACACAGGAACCTGCAAAAAAAAGTGATTTAAAAACTTTCCCTGTTATGAAATGTGAGTCAGGAAAATGTGCTTCAGGAAAATGCGGTGACACTGAATAAAGCAGAGTAGAGGATTAAAGCGTCCTCTTCACTTGCTCTATCCAAAAAGGTATAACTCTTTGTTCTGCTTTAAGGGTCGTGCTCATTCCATGACCAGGATAGATCGTGTAATCACCTTCTATAGTGAGCGCTTTTTCTAAACTTTTAACCATATCTTCTCCGCTTGAGGAAGGGAAATCCCACCTTCCTATACTTTGTTCAAAAAGAAAATCTCCACTGAACCAAACATCTTTTATCTCGATGATACTGCATCCTGGAGTATGCCCAGGAAAGTGACGGAATTTTATCTTGACACCTTCTATGTTTAGTTCTTCATCACCTACTATAATAAAGTCAGGTTCACTTGGAGGTGTACCCTGATTTAACGGATCATCTGTTAGCATAAAAACGTCACCTTTGGGACAATAGATAGGAAGCCTCAGTTTCTCTTGGACCTCTGCGTTTGACCATACATGGTCAAAATGACCATGTGTGTTAAGTATAGCGACGGGATTCGTGACATTATCAAGTACCCATTGTGTAGCACCCATTCCAGGGTCTATGATAAAATCCTTTCCATCAACTGTTGCGATATAACAGTTGGTTTGATAAGCTCCCATAGGTTGTATTTTGATTTGCATGATATAATTCTCCTATGAATATATTTAGTCTTTTAGAACGTGCCATTATCAGTGACGATATTCTTATAAAAGAGGAGTTGACCACTCAATGTTTGGCGTATTGTACCCAAAATGAAATAAGGTGTGAAGATGATTTTACCCCTCTGTTATTTTCAAAACCCTCATATGCTTCCAAATGTCACATTGTAGATCCTCGAGAGTTGCCTGCTAGAAAAGACTTTGAGAGTAAAGAGGGGTTGGCTACATTGGTACATGCCATTGCACACATAGAGTATTCTGCCATTGATCTGGCACTAGATGCTGTGTACCGTTACCCACAGATGCCTCATGCCTATAAAGTAGATTGGCTAGAAGTTGCCAGTGACGAGATACGTCACTTTAAACTCTTACAGAGCATACTGGCAGAACTTGGATATCAATATGGGGATTTCCCTGTACATTGCGGACTTTTTGATGCGGCAGAGCACAGTGCAGAGAATATTCTGGACCGTATGGCGATCATCCCGCGTTACTATGAAGCATCAGGTCTTGATGTTAGTCCTCAGATCATTAAAAAATTGGACAACAAGCGTAAAAATCCTCAGGTGAAAAAACTGATAGAGGCATTAAACATTATTTATGATGAAGAGATAGATCATGTACACAAGGGTGATAAATGGTTTAAATACCTGTGCAGAGAAGAAGGTGTAGAAGAGGGAAAAGAAGAAGAGGTTTATTTTGAGATACTTGAACGTTATAAGTTACTCTCAAAGCACCGTCCCCATGTTAATGTGGAAGCAAGAAAAGAGGCAGGATTTTCCTGTTCTGAGATAAAAAAATTGGGTGCGAAGGAGTGTTCATGAGAGCATTTTTTGAAGCAATGTTCTTTGCACCAAGATGGTATCATTACCCTTTGATCTTGATTTTCTTCCCTCTTTCTGTCGTTTATGGGATCATGATGTCCGTACGCAGGATAGTCACTTCCCCCAAAAACTTTGGCATCCCTATCATATCTGTGGGAAATCTTATCGTCGGGGGGAGTGGGAAAACCCCTTTTGTCATAGAACTTGCTTCACGACTCAAAGGTGTAGTGATCATCTCTCGTGGGTATGGCCGTAAAAGCAAAGGGTTGGTTGAGGTCAGTTCTGAGGGCAAGATACTTGTCGATGTGACAGAGAGTGGAGATGAACCTATGCTGATGGCACAGTCACTTCCTGGAGCAAGTGTTATCGTCAGTGAAGATAGGGCGTCAGCCATAAATCTAGCTAAAGAAAAAGGTGCAAAGTGCATCATCCTGGATGATGGATTTAACCGTGTTGAGATTGAGAAATTTGAAATTGTGCTTGAACCTGCACAGATCAAAAATTATCTTCCTTTCCCCGCAGGTGCATTTAGAGAATTTTGGTTTAATAAAAAGTATGCAGATATTGTGGCAAAAGAGGGAGAGACATTTCATCGACAAGTAGAGTGTGAGAATCTTAAACCCAAAATGGTACTTGTAACGGCCATTTCAAATCCGAATAGACTTGATGCCTATCTACCTGAGGGTGTAGTACATAAAGTCTATTTGGAAGATCATGCTTATTTTGAGGAAGAAAAGCTGAAAATGCTCCTATCTGACCATGAGGCCCAGAGTCTTCTTGTGACAGAAAAAGATGCAGTAAAAATGCAGGACTTTAAGTTACCTATCTCTGAAATGAAGTTAAAATTAGAGATTAAAGAGACTATCTTCACTCAGGTTGATGAATATATAAAGGGATATCCAGAATGAAAAATAATATTAATGTTGTAAAAACGCTGCTTGAAGCTTTACCGTTTATCAAAAAGTTTGCCAATGAAAAAATCGTTATTAAGTATGGTGGTTCTGCACAAACGAGTGATGCGCTAAAAGAACAGTTTGCACAGGATATTGTACTTTTGCATCTCGTAGGGATGAAACCTATTATCGTTCATGGCGGAGGTAAAAGTATTACAGATCTTCTTGCCGATCTAGGGGTAGATACGAAGTTTATAGATGGACAGCGAGTCACGACAAAAGAAGTGATGCGTATCGTAGAGATGGTATTGAGCGGGGAGATCAACAAAGAGATCGTCTCTTTGTTGGATAATCATGGGTCTAAAGCCATTGGGATCTCTGGAAAAGATGGCGGTTTTTTGAAGGGGATACCTAAAGATTTTGAAAAGTTCGGTTATACGGGTATCATCGAACATGTCAACCCGGAAATCGTCAATAACATCATTGAAGACGGTGCGATACCTGTGATCGCTCCTATCGCAGGAAGCAGTACTATGGGACATCCAGGATTTAATATCAATGCAGACCTTGCAGCAAGCAAAATAGCGGTAGCCTTGGAAGCAAGAAAAGTACTTTTCCTGACAGACACTCCTGGTGTGTTAGATAAAGAGATGCAACTGATCACAAATCTAAGCATAGAAAAAACGGAAGCCCTCAAAGCAGACGGAACGATACACGGAGGTATGGTACCTAAAGTGGATGCCTGTATAGAAGCTTTACGTGGTGGCGTAAAAAAAGCACACATCATCGATGGCCGTGTGGAGCATTCGTTACTTCTGGAAATTTTAACAAGTTCGGGTGTAGGAACTTGTATCGAACTCTAAAGGTGGAACGCATGTTCAAAAAATCATTGACTGTTCTTCTTGCAATCGTATTGTGTTTCTCTGTGTTGCAGGCAAAAGAATCAGTGAAGAAAAAAGCACTTAAAAAAGAAGTATACCAAGCCGTATGGGAAAAAACATATGGTGGAGATGACGGAGATACTGCAAATGGTATCGTAGCACTTGAAAATGGTGAATATGCTTTGGTAGGTACATGTAAATCGTTTGGTGCACAAGGTACAGATATGTGTGCAGTACGGATGAATGGCAAGGGTGAGATCCTATGGCACATATTACTTGGCGGGAAGAAGCAAGATGTGGGTAAAGCCATCATCCGTGCAGCAGATGGCAGCCTCATCATACTTGGCACTTCTAAGTCTTTTGCTAAACACTACGATCGAGATATTTATGTGGCAAAAGTATCTTTGGAAGGTAAGCTGGTCTGGGAGAAAAGTCTTGGAGGTAAACGTGATGAATTTGCAGGAGGAATAGCAAGAACAGATGATGGCGGGTTACTGGTTGTGGGTGACAGTAATTCATTTGGTAACGGATATAAAGATGTCTATATCGTTAAACTTGATCAAAATGGAAAAGAGATCACATCTTATGTCATCGGTGGAGAGAAAGAGGACAGTGCCCAAGCACTGACACGTACATCTGACGGTGCTATGATGCTTGTGGGATACCGTGAGCTTGAACGTTCTGGAAATACAGACTATTTTGTGATGAAACTGGACCAAAACGGAAAGAAAATTTGGGCTAAAACCTACGGGGAAGAACAAGCGGACCGTTTAAATGGTGTAACAGCTACAGCTGATGGTGGCATTGTGGCAACAGGTTCAACACGCTCTTATAAAAGTGCCCAAACGGATATGTCAGTCATGAAGTTAGACAACAAAGGCAATATCGTCTGGCATAAGATCTATGGATTTAAATATTATGAATACGGCAATGCAGTGGCTAGTACAGATGATGGATCAGTGATGGTCGCCGGAGGTACAAGTACTTTAGGAAAGGGTGATCACAGTACCTATATGATCGCACTTGATCAATCGGGTAAGCTTATCTGGTCGCATGTCTATGGGGACAGAAATAAAGACAGAGTGAATGCAATTGCACGCATGGATGATGGAAGTATGATCGCAGCCGGTGGAAGTGACAGTTACAGTAGAGCCACAAAATTTTATCTGTTAAAACTAGAAAAACAATAAAAAATCGTAAATTTTAAAAATATTTTTAGAATTTAAGTTGTTTCTTTTAGGTAAGTGTGCTATAATACTTTCATACGGTTATACTGTATTGAAAAAGCCAAGTTCATCGCGAGGTGGGTACGGAAAGTTATGGGTCTCTCGTAGATCGCCAGACTACCAATAGAGATATAAACTCATCTATCTTTTAGAAAGTTTCATTCTTCTATTACCTGAGTATTTTAGTGTTTGTTTGTCTCTATAATTTTATTAGTTGACATTCTTTTCCCTAAAAACATTCTTCTCCTATAATTGTAGGACAAATAGATACTAGATACTTAAGTTTACTTCATACCTAATATTCCCCCCTAATTTCTTATAACCCTTAGCTTATTTAGCTATAATTATCATTAATATAAACAGTAGGATAATATAGATGCAATTTATTGAGACACGGGGAAATGACGGACAGAAACCTTCATCTGTACCATTTTCAGAAGCGATACTCAGCCCAAGTGCTAGTTTTGGTGGGTTATATGTACCCAAAGAACTCCCAACTTTAGATACAGAATTTTTAGAGGGACATCTCTCCAGCCATTATAAAACACTGGCATTAGATTTTTTAGAACAGTTTGGTATAGATATTGAAACAGAAGTACTCGTAGAAGCGTTAAAAAGATATGATGCTTTTGATGACCCTTCAAACCCGGTACCACTTTCTCAAATAGAAGATGATTGCTTTGTTTCTGAACTCTATCATGGACCAACAAGAGCCTTTAAAGATATGGCATTGCAACCTTTTGGGTACGTGTTAAGTAAATTAGCACAAAAAAGAGGTGAACATTATCTTATCATGGCGGCAACGAGTGGAGACACCGGTCCTGCTACATTGGAAACATTTAAAAACCAAGAGGGTGTTAAAGTAGCTTGTCTTTATCCTGATGGGGGTACATCGGATGTTCAAAGACTTCAGATGGTCACTGAAGATGCTTCGAATCTTAAAGTGATAGGTGTTGAAGGTAACTTTGATGACACACAAAATACACTGAAAGACTTACTTGCATCTGAAGATTTTAAAGCAGAATTGGAAGAGAGAAATATCAAGCTTTCCGCAGCCAATTCTGTAAATTTTGGGCGTATTATCTTTCAAGTGATTTACCATATCCACTCCTATTTGGAATTGGTGCGTAAAGAGAAGATCCAAATGGGTGAAAAGATCTATTTGGTTGTTCCAAGTGGTAACTTTGGTAATGCTTTAGGTGCTTATTATGCAAAGAAAGCAGGACTTCCTATAGAAAAGATCCTTATCTCATCAAATATCAATAATATTTTGACAGATTGGATCACGAATGGTGCGTATGATCTTACGACACGTACACTCATACAGACAGAATCACCTGCTATGGATATTTTGAAAAGTTCAAATGTTGAGCGTATCATGTTTGACAAATTTGGTGCAGCACGTACCAAAGAACTTATGGAAGCATTGGCTAAAGACGGCAAGTATCAATTGACTGCAGATGAACTTGCATTGTTACGTGAAGATTTTGATGCTTCTTTCTCAGATGATGAAGAGTGTGAAGCTGTTGTAGGTGAATATGCAAAAAAAGGGTACATTATGGACCCGCATACAGCCACATGTATGAGAGCGTATAAAACGTTAAGAGAAAAAGATCTTAAAACAGTGGTTTACTCGACTGCGGAATGGACCAAATTCAGTCCGTCAGTTTCAAAATCATTGGGTCATGAAGTCAAAGATGATGTTGAAGCATTAAAATGGGTGAGTGAAAATGCAGGTGTAACTGTACCCCCTATGATACATGGTTTATTTGAAAAACCTATTGTTCATTCTGTTGTCGTTCCAAAAGAATCCATTAAAGGAGAGATGTTAAACTTTTTATAGTTTAGCATAACGTAATGTCCAGAAATCACTTGAGATTTTTTTTATTATTATATTTATGTCTAGAAACAGCCACTGCAAAGGCGATGATAGACTGCAGGGTTGTCACCGGTAATATGTCTGAGTGTAACCCTTACGGGGCAAAATTTCTTAAAGCCAAAGAGATTGTGTATGATGTGAACCGACAAAAATTGATCAGAGAAAAAATGTTATCTGCTCCTGAAAAAAAGCGTTTTGTCAAAGTGGTTTCCGTAGAGGATATGATAGAACGACATGTAAAAGTCCAAGAGTCTGTACGTTTTAAGGGAAGTGAAAAAGTACCTAAAAAGTATACAGCAACAGAAGAACCGATCGCTCAAGTCATACTTGATGATAAGATAGAAGAGATAGAGGTTTTTAAAGCCCCTCCGCGTATTGAAAGAGAACTTTTAGAAAAAATAGTACCTGAGAAACCTCAAATTATGTATGGCCAATACAGAGTTGTAAGTGGCGATGCGCTTATTAAAATCGCAAAGAAATTTGGATTAAAAACAAAAGACATTGCAAAAATAAATGGTATTAATATCCAATCTCCTTTGCGTATCGGACAGAAACTAAAGCTTCCGTTTGAACAA
>Ga0210140_1000079_pt1 | contig 16809 bp, 14 predicted proteins | sample China_Bullhead_C_3_FD_184858 | JGI IMG/M metagenome (GOLD analysis project Ga0210140, IMG submission 184858) | Wetland microbial communities from San Francisco Bay, California, USA, that impact long-term carbon sequestration -... | ecosystem: Environmental > Aquatic > Marine > Wetlands ...
GATAGATTTCCCGAATGGTAGTATGCGTCAGGGTACCTGTCTTATGAAAGAAATTAAAATCATGTTTTCCTTCAAATATTTTAAGTGCTTGGATCAGTAGAGAAGGATCAAACGCTTCATAATATGAAATATATTTTTGTTCAAACACAGAAGGTTTGTGTGTTTTAAATACATAACGGTAGAGTCGTTTCTTCGCACCAAAGCGTGCATGAAAATCATTGGCTGCAAGAGAGATATGTTTAAAAGAAATATCCGTTAATTTTCGATTTAAATTGCGTTTGAGTTTCTCCAGGTCATTCCAGAAATCCGGTAGATCAAAGTGTATGACCTGACCCGTGGCATGCACACCAGCATCGGTTCTTCCACTCCCCACGATAGGTGAACTTATCTGTAAAGAGGCAAGAGCCTCCTCTATAGCAGTGCTGATAGTCATTTTGGTAGATTTTTGTTTTTGAAAGCCCTGATATTGACTTCCATCATAACTTATAACGGCTTTTACACGCATAGTGAGACCATTAGAAGTACTTGGCTACACGTTTTTTAAAGAGCCATTGACCGAGTATCATAACGATCATAATAGCTAGGATCAATAGGAAAGGCGTTCCCCATTTTTGTAAAGAAGATGCGATGATATAGAAGAATAGTGTAGTGAAAAAGATGACGAGAAATGAACGGTTTTGTTGATAACGAGGATTTATCATGGTAAAGGAAGCAACAAGATAAACTGAAAGCAAAGGAATGAGGCTTATAAAAATATAAAATAGGATTCTGTGCATGATCTTCTCGCTACTTTCCTCCCCTTCACTCCAATATGAGGTGATACTTTGAAATTGAAATCCTTTGCTTTGTGATCTATCAAAAATTTCCGCTGTTTCGTACTCTGCTTGTTGTAATTTTGTTTTTGTATACGTATACCCATACCCTTTATGGAGAAGTAAAGAAGTCACATTTTCATTGTGGTTGATTTGACCCCTTTGAGATGAAAAGAACTGCTCATCTGCTTTATTGGTACGATTATAGATAACGATATCATGAAAAGTATCATCTGTCTTCTCTTTGACATACATATAATAGTTTCCAAACTTTTGACCTAGTTCACCAGGAACGATGTTCAGTTTTGCTTCACTTCTCTTCTCTTCTTTGAAGGCTTTATAGAATTGTTTACTCAATGGCATAGCCAGAAAAGAGATGCCCGCCAAGAGGAGTGAAAAAAGAAGACTTAGCAGTAGTAAACTGCTGAGTATCTTTTTTGATTTCAGGCCGAGTGCATAAAGTGCGATGAGTTCATTACCTTGAGAAAGATTGATAAGTACATTTGCCAAAGCAGCAACAAATGAGAGGGGTATCGTATAAAAAATGATCTCTGGTATAGAATAACTGTAAAGTAAGAGCAATTCTGCAAAATTGATCTGTATTTGGGAGGTCAGTGAAGATATTTTGACAAAAAATACGAGAGATATAATAATGAAAAATGGCAAGAATATCGTCAAAAATGACTTGGTGAAGTTTGATGATATATAGCCTCTTACATTAACCATAAATGATCGCTTCCAAGAGTTGTGTGGCTTGTGTATGATAGAGGTACACAATAAATGTAGCTAAAGCCAAGAAAGGTACGAAAGGTACGCCTTTGTCTCTCCAAATAAGTGCAGGTACCATAGCTAACAAGGCAGAGAGAAAGAGTGCAATAAAAAAGTTTGGGAATCCAAGCAGAGCACCCATTGTTCCAGCAACAATGACATCTGCACCACCCATAGCTTGTTTTCTTGCTAGTAGTGATGAGAGCAGGCCTATAAGGTAAAGTCCACCCGCAGCGATGCTTGCGTAGAGAAGTGCCATTAGAAATTCAGGTTGTACAAGGGCAAAAATGAGTGCTGCAAAGTTTACATTGTCAGGGACAGCCATATATTTGAAATCTATCATCACAAGTGCAAGCAATGCAGCAAATGAAGCAGCAATGAAAGGCAGATACCATACCAATCCTAATTTGAAGTAAAGTGCAACAAAAATGACACCTGTAAGTAATTCAACTATGGGGTATTGTGCAGATATTTTCTCTTCACAGAAACCACATTTACCACCCAGTGCCATCCATGAAAAGAGAGGGATGTTATGATACCACTTAAGCGGGGTTTGGCAGCTTTGGCATTTGGATGCAGGGAAAACAATACTTTCACCTTTGGGTATACGGTAGATGACCACATTCAAAAATGACCCTATCATAATTCCAAATATAAAAACGATGATACCTGTAACTATTTCTATCATTTAACACCTCCAAAGCGTCGTGTACGTTGTTCAAAATTTTCTATGATTTCCTTTAACTCTCTGCTTGAAAAATCAGGCCAGAGCGTAGGAGTGAAATACAATTCACTGTAAGAGATCTGCCATAACAGAAAGTTGGAAATACGTTCTTCCCCACTGGTACGGATAAGCAAATCTATATCGCTATACGGTGTTTGCAGTGCTACAGAGATATCCTCTTCTGTCACACTTGTCTTACCCTCTGAAATAAGGGTATTTACTGCAGAGGTTATTTCCGCACGTCCGCCATAATTTAACGCCAGTATCTGCGTAAGGCTAGTATTGTTTTTAGTCATTTCTTCTGTTTTTTTAATACGATCCTGTAGAGACCTGCTAAAGGCTTCAATATCTCCGATAGCTTGAAAACGGATATTATGCGATTGATAGGTTTCCAGTTCTTTTTGGAGGTATCGGTCAAGCAGTTTCATAAGGAATTCTATCTCAAGTTTAGGACGTTTCCAGTTTTCGGTACTAAAAGCATAAAAAGTAGTTGTCTCTATACTTTTATGCGCAGCGCAGTAAGTCGTAATATCACGAATGATTTCTGCACCTGCCTCATGTCCTTTGGTACGGTTTAGGCCACGTTCTTTTGCCCATCTTCCATTGCCATCCATGATGATAGCAAGATGCTTTATTGAATTTTTAGACATTGGCCTCTTCTTCATTGATGAGCTTTTTTGATGCATCTAATATCTTATTAGAGAGCGTGAGTTTATCTGCACGTCCTAGAGCAACTTGTGTCTCCTTGGTAATAAACGTAATCTCATTTTCGTTACCACCAAAACTTTTAGCATCCTTTAAAAGGTTATAACAGACAGCATCTACACCTTTTTTATCTAAAAGAGCCATGGCATTGTTTAACCCCTCTTGGGTATCCATTTCAGCTTTAAAGCCTACAGTTTTTATAGCACTTTTGTCGATAGATGCCAGTACATCGATAGTCTGCTTTAGTTCAATGCTCCATGTATCTCCAAGTACTGATTTTTTAAGTTTACCACTTTGTGGCTCTTTGGGTGTAAAGTCTGCAACGGCGGCTACCATAAACAAATAAGGTATTTTTACCTTATGGTCATCTGTAGTTACTTTTTGAATAGAGTGCTGCGTGGCCTCTAAAATATCTTGCGCATCATGGGCTTCTATGGTTGTAATGGCAGATGGCAGGTCATCAAATCCCATCGTAGAGATATAGGATACATCTGCACCTCTTAAATAGAGTGCGACAGAGAGTGACTTTGCCATTTTCCCAGAGGAAAAGTTTGATATATAGCGTACTTCATCTAGTTTTTCTCGTGTTCCGCCACCCGTTACAATGACAGATCTATTTTCCCAAAATGGATCACGACATAATGCTTTGGCGACTTCAAAAAATATCTCTGTCGGTTCTGCCAGTCCCCCACTTCCCACATCTCCACAGGCGAGAAGTTTATCTTGTGGATGAATAATATCATAGTGATTGTTTTGTAAAAAGGTAAGGGCCTTACACGTAGCAGTTTTTGCTAGCATCTGTGTATTGGCTGCAGGAGCAATGAGGATCTTATCTTTAAATGCTAATGCCGTTTGGGTTAAAATATTATCCGCAATACCCTGTGCAATTTTGTTAATGGTATTGGCAGTGGCAGGAGCAATGATAAACACATCACACTTTTTACCCAATTCTATATGATTGAGCTCACTGGCCCAAGATTCGCTCTGTTCTGTTAACACAGGATTGCGTGTAAGGGCTTCAAAAGTCAATGCAGAGACAAATCGTTCGGCGGAGGGACTCATCACTACATGTACAGAAGCACCTGCTTTGACAAAAAGACGTGCAAGATCACAAGCTTTATAGGCTGAGATACTTCCTGTAACACCTAGGAGTACAGATTTACCGCTTAAATCAATTTGCATATTAGTGATCTCCGAAAAATTTATAAAAGAAGTTTTTGACAGTTCTCATAGGTGCTCTTGAGATAGCAAGCTCACCTTGCGCTACATTTTTATTTATGGTACTTCCTGCTGCTATCATAACATCATTTTCTATGGTAACAGGTGCAACAAGTTGTGTATCTGAACCTACAAAAACATTTTTACCGATCTTGGTCTGATATTTGTTCTTTCCATCGTAATTACAGGTAATGACACCTGCACCAATGTTAGAGCCTTCATCAATTGTTGCGTCTCCTATGTAAGCGAGGTGGCCGGCTTTGACCCCTGTCAGTGTTGATTTCTTTACTTCAACAAAGTTACCGATATGCGTATTGATGAGTGTTGAATTTGGTCTAACTCTTCCCATAGGACCTACATCAGAATTCTCTATATGCGCATCTTCTATGACAGAGTGCGTTTTAATGTGTGAAGTGATGATATGCGAAGCACCCTGGATACTTACACCATTCTCCAACAGACATTCACCTTCAAAAGTGGCCCGTGAATCAATGTAAATGGTTTCTGGCAGACGCATAGAGACACCTGCTTTCATCCACTCTGTTTTGATACGTCTTTGAAGTATCTCTTCTGCATGTGCAAGGTCAAGCTTGGAATTCACCCCTTTAAATTCTTCTTCTTCTACTATGACAGGATGGACAATTTTACCTTCATCTACAGCCATTTTGATGATATCGGTAAGGTAATACTCTTTTTGCGCATTTTCATTGCTTAGCGCAGGGATGTAACTCTCCAATAACTCTTTTTTGACACAGTAGACACCTGCATTAACAGTCTGTATCTCTTTTTGTGCAGGAATACAGTCTTTCTCTTCTACGATCTCTGCGACATTCCCCTGGCTGATGACTACACGTCCATAACCAGAAGGGTTATCCAATTTGATCACAGACATGTTGATGTCAGCATCTCCCTGCATCAGTGATTCAAGTGCAGACATGGTGACCAGTGGCATATCACCATTCAGTATCAATGCTTTGGAGTGTGTGACTTTGACACCTTTCATAGCCCCACCTGTACCTGGAAATTCAACTGCGTCTTGCATATGAAAATGAATACCGCTATAGTGTGCCTCAATGGCTTCTTGAATACGTGCTGCCTGATGGTAGAGTACCACGGTGATATCATCAGAGATCTTCTGCGCTGCGTCAATGGCATGGAAGAGCATAGGTTTTCCGGAGATTTCATGAAGTACTTTTGGGGTCGTGGACTTCATTCTTGTACCTTGACCTGCTGCGAGTATGACAACACTTATAGACATTTTGGACCTTTTGGGTAAAATTACAGATATATTTTATTATTGTGATTATATCCAATGCAAATTAAAGGTATGAAATTTGAACTGTAAACATTTTGGAAGTTGTGGCTCCTGCGGACTCTATGAGATAGAGTATAAGGAACAATTAAAGCAAAAAGAGGAGAGGGTTTCCGGGCTTTTGGCTCCTTTTTATCAGGGTGACTTAGAAGTTTTTGATTCTCCTACCGATCATTATAGAGCCAGAGCAGAGTTTCGTATTTGGCATGAGGGTGACAGATGTGATTATGCGATGGGCAAGATGCAAATAGATGGTGTAGAGAAAAAAGGTGCCATCAACATAGAAGAGTGTCCTAAAGTCATCAAACCTATAGAAAAGCGTATGTGGAAGTTACTTGAAAAAATCAACGCATCTACAGAAGTGTTAAAACAGCGTCTTTTTGCCGTGGAGTTTTTGGCAACGACTACAGATGAATGTCTTATAACTATGCTATACCATAGAAAACTCGATGATGTTTGGAGTGCTGAGGCAAAAGAGCTTGAAGCAGAACTGAACTGTAAGATCATGGGACGAAGCCGTAAACAAAAAGTGATCCTTTCGGATGAATTTGTAACTGAAAAGTTGGACATTGATGGAAAAACGTTTACCTATGTTCAGTATGAAAGCGGTTTTACCCAACCAAATCCTGCAGTCAATATCAAGATGATAGAGTGGGCTATCAAGCAGGCTAAAACTGTAGGGTATGGGGATTTTTTAGAAAGTTATTGTGGTCTGGGGAATTTTACACTGCCTCTCTCTCATTACTTTGATAAAGTGTTGGCTACAGAGATCAGTAAACGCTCCATTCATGCGGCACTTGAAAATTGTGCGCTGAATAGTATTGAAAATATTACGTTTGCAAGACTGGCATCTGAAGAGATGACAGAAGCACTGAATGGTACAAGAGAATTTTCCAGACTCAAAGAGATAGATCTGGAAAGTTACAACTTCAGCACGGTATTGGTTGATCCGCCAAGAGCCGGATTGGATGAGGCAACTATAGCGCTTATTTCAAAGATAGAAAATATTATCTATATCTCATGTAACCCTGAAACACTTGCAAGAGATCTGGAAACACTGGTCCAGACACATGATGTTGTTGAAGCAGCGATGTTTGATCAGTTTCCACATACGGAACATGTGGAGAGTGGCGTATTTTTAAAGAAGAAATAAATTTACTGTCAAGGTACACGATCTAGTTTGTCGTAAAGATCAGCTTGGATGAGGATGGCATATTTTCCTTTGAAGCTTGTCTTGTCCGTGATAAGATCTTGATTGATCTTATGCATATTCTTTTTCCTGCGATACGTAATGATCATGCTATTAGGATGGTCCTGAATGAACTGAGTGATTTTTTCTTTATCTGATTCTTTATCTGATAAGACAACGATAGGATCATGCAGTCTTCCTAAAAAATGAAATTGATCATGGTATTTTTTAACATGTGCTACTATTATACCTTTTTGCTGCAAAGAGGATATTTCCTGTGAAAATCTAGAAATGTCTTGTGCTGCTAAAAAATTGTGAATTGAAAAATGTATTGCAAAAACAGCTACTATGATACTTAATGCCATGGTCTTTATGGCATTACTTTGTGTCATAAATTTCTTTTTTAAAAGATAGATACCAAGTGCAAAAAGTAAAAATGCAGAAATTAAAAAGGCAGTGCTGTCAACAGGAAATTTGATTGATTTTGGTACAACAAAAGGGGCAATAGCAAATACCATGGCAAAGAAAAGATAGGTATATCCTAGGGACTTTGTATAGTTTTTCATGCTTGGAGCAGTAGTGGTTAGAACTCTTGCACAAAAGAGGGAAAATGCAGCAATTTCAGGTAAAACATAATGTACTTGTTTACCGCTGATCAATGAAAATATAAGCAGTGCAGAGAGCATCCATACCAACAGCATTTTCAACCCATCATCAAGAGTTATCTTTTTGAGTGAAGTATAAAATGATGTATGGAATGACCATGGAAAAAGTAATAATGGTAAGAGAGCAAGGTACCACAAGATGGTTCTTTGATGTGCAAAAGAGTTTACCATCCTATCCGCTGTCTGGCCCCAAAAGATAGCATGTTGATACGCTTCACCACCGGCAATGCCTGCTGGAATTGCCCAGGAAAGTGCAATGGCAACACCCCCTAAAAATGCAAATAAAAATTTTAAATACACACTTTTGTCTACCTTTTTAGAACTCCAATAGGATACGAGCAGTAACAGAGGAAGAAGGTGTACTAAAATAACTGGCCCTTTGGTGAGTACGCCAAAGCCTAATGATAGTGAGATGAGGAGAAATGAAAGAAGGGTCTGTTTTTGTACAGCTTGTACGATACCAAAAACACCAATAAATACCCAAAAAGTCAGTATGATATCAAACATAAAAAGTGAATTATAAAAAGTAAATATCAAAGTACCTGCCAAGATAAGGATGGTATTTTTAGCCCCTTGAATATCTTCTTTCCACAAGGTAAGATAGAGTTTATATGCCAGCACGAGTGTCCCAAAACCAAATAACATAGGAATAAAACGTATACTGGTTTCATTCACACCCAAAAGTGACCAGTTTAAATGCACTAACCAAAATATAAATGGAGGTTTATGATGGTAAGGTTCACCATTGAGCAGTGGAACCAAAAAAGAGCCTTTATCCCACATCTCCCATGCGACACTTAGATAACGTGTTTCATCGATGATCCAAATAGGACGAAAATAAATACCGATCGCTGCGATCAGAATGAGTATGAAAAAGGGAATAGAGAGATGTTTCATCATGATTTGTACTTGTTTCCTTCAGTATAGATCTAAATCAAATAAATATCGTCTTAACCTGTGCAGATAGAATGATGTCTTTCTTGAATGTAAAACCCATGATGGGGATATTTGACGGTAAGTATATCCTTATTCTCTTTAACATCATTTTTGATGGTAGAAATTGTTTATTACTATGCTATTGAAAGATCAATCACCATAATCAATGATGATGGTGCCAAGAAAATAATGCCTGGAAAACCATTGAGAGCTCTTATGTTATAGTACGTTATAATGTTAGCAATCAAAAATTGAAACAAATATGGAAATAGGTTTATATGAAAAATAACTATAGAATGAGTATCATTGTACCTGTCTACAATGAGGTTGACAACCTTGATAGGATAGAGGCCACTTTTACAGATTATTTCGCTCAAAGTGACACCAAAAGTAAAGTGATATTTGTGGATGACGGCTCTACTGATGGCAGTTTTGAGAAAATTATGGAAATTTGTAAAAAAGATAATTTCAGCTATATAAAATTTGATCAAAACTATGGATTGAGTACTGCCATTAAAGCAGGCATTGATATTTGTGATACAGAGCTTGTTGGGTATATCGATGCAGATCTGCAAACCACACCATTTGATTTTGATATACTGCTTCAAGAGATAGATCAGTATGAGGCAGTCGTTGGATTCAGAGGTAAACGAAAAGACACTTTAAGTAAGAAAGTACAATCCTCTTTTGCCAACTCTATCAGACGCGCTTTGATCGATGATGGCGTGATCGATACAGGATGTCCTTTAAAGATCATTAAAGCGGATGTTGCAAAAAAAATTCCTTTTTTTGACGGGATGCATCGTTTTATTCCTGCGCTGATCAAACTTCAAGGTGGCCAGATACAGCAAAAAAGCGTTCAACATTTTGAACGCACTGCAGGGGTATCAAAGTTCAATATCTTTAATCGTTCCATTAAGCCTCTTCAAGATGCCTTTGCCTACCGTTGGATGAAAAGCAGATATATTACCTATAAAGTTGACGAAAGTAACCATAGTGCATGAGTAGTGGATGGCTCTCGTATGGACTGTTTGTCTACATGATAGGATTCAGTGCACAAATTCTTTTTTCAGCACGTCTTCTTGTGCAATGGATACAGTCAGAAAAAGTTAAAAAAGTACTCACCCCAGAACTATTTTGGGAATTGAGCCTTATGGCCTCCTTTTTATTATTTGTATATGGGTGGTTACGTGATGACTTTGCTATCATGTTGGGGCAATCCATCACTTATTTTATCTATATAAGAAATATGCAGCTTCAAGGATCTTGGAGAAAGGTCCCCTATTTTTTACAAATCTTTTTATGGATTTTTCCAGCACTCATTGTTCTTTATGCCTACAACAATAACACGATGGATATGCTCCGTCTATTTAAAAATGAGGATATTCCTTTGCTTCTTTTACTTTGGGGGAGCATCGGACAAATTCTTTTTACATTTAGATTTGTCTATCAATGGGTCTACTCCGAACGGATGAAAGAATCCAATCTTCCACTTGGTTTTTGGATCTTAAGTCTGACTGGCTCATTCATGATATTAAGTTACGCTATTTTCAGAAAAGATCCTGTTTTGCTTCTAGGTCAACTTTTTGGATTCATCATTTATACCCGCAATATTATGATAGGAGTTAAAAAATAGTCATAAAGTATTTTTCACTCTTCTAAATGTATGTCTTAACAATAGAGATAGGTAAAATGGATCTCCATAGCATAGGCTATACATGATCCGTTGTTTTATACTGTATATGTAAGTGTAGTGTATCTCTTCGTAAAAAGTAATTGCTATAGGCGTCTAGAAATCTTTTTTAACGGCAGATATTATTTTCAAGCTAATAGCCATGTTTATCTGAAGAGAGTTAGAGAAGTACTACAGGATATATGTTTGTTTTTTGAAAAGTGGATGTATAAATAGAAGAGGGTAAATAAAAAACCCTTTATTGGAAAAGGGAAAAGGAACTTACGCACTTTAGTGCGTAAGTTCAAAGAGAGTTGGAATTACTTCCAACCATCTTTCACAATTTGTGCAGATTTTTTATAAGGATATTTTTTAACCAATTGTTTGACTGAAAGTTTTTGGTCTCCTTCTCTCATGAAGTGAGCCAATGTGACTGAAGCCCAATAGTCATTTGCATATTCAGTACCTTCTAGCTGAACTGCTACACCATTTTTATTGACTGCGTGACATGCAGAACATGTAACTGGTCCAGCATATTTGCCATCAGGACTATACTGAAGTGCTTGTTGGTGTGTTGTCACATCTACTGATCTCTCATCACCATCATATCTTGTAGCGTAAAGACCATGCGTTGACTCATGACACGTTTGACAAGCTAGATTACCATGTGCTTTTGAGTATCTATAGAGTGAATATTTGTTAGGCTGATCGATAGGGAAGTATTTACCACCAGTATCTTGCTCAACGAATGGTGCTAAGTGACAATCCGCACAGTGAGGCTCAGAAGCTGACAACCACCAGTCATTACCAGCAGAAGCTGCTGCATATGGCACATCTCCACCTGTTTTATGGTTCCAAGGCTTGAGGTCCAGTTTACCATCTTTACCCACATTTTTAACCAATGTTGCTGATTTGTGATCTGCATAATAACTAAGTACTTCATCCTTCTCACCTGTTGACTTAGGGTCTGCCCAAGAAGCAAACTTCTTCATGTCCCCACCTGTTACACCTGCTACAATTTCTTTAAGTGATTTATTTCTAAGTGTTTTCCCCTCTTGGAGTGAGTCATGTGTCAAGTCATCCGTAGCATAAAGTGCTTGTGCCACTTTTGTGTGACAGTTTGTACAGTAGAGTCCTCTGAGCTCACCGATATCTTTACCATGCTCATCTTTAGTCGCAACGTTCTCAAGCTGCCATTTACCATAAGCATTGAGGAAGAATGGAGGTTTTGCATTAGGATTAGAGTGTGCATCACGTCTTACATAACATCCACCACCAGAGTTTCTGATATCACCTTTGGAGAATCTTGCTTCACCATATCTGTCTGTCACACGGAACGGGTTCGTGTCATCATTCATATTAGGGTTTTGGAAGTGTGTCGGGTGACATGATTGACATGACTGTGATCTACCGGCAGCATCAGGCATAGGTACCATTGCAAGGTGGAATCCGTGAACCGCCTCTGAAAGAGGTTTCGCTTTCACAGTTTTGTAACCCATTGCCGTTACTCTAGGTTCTTGAAGGTTACCCGAAACGTTATCACCATGACAGTCAGTACAGTTAACAAAACCGACTTTACCTAAACGCTGTGCAGGTGCATCATTACGATAGTCAGAGAGGAACGTGGTCCCATGATGCTTGTCATGCAGTGCAAGGATATTGATAGAACCCTCTGAAAGTCTTGCCATATACTCTGATGTATCAGGGTATGATTTCCAATAGTTATATTCTTGATCACCTTGCATAAGACCTTCATCTCTAGCCATTTGAGCTGCTTTACCAGTACGTGAGTGACACGAATAGCAGTTAGGTATATCTACAGGGTTTGTACCGAAGTAAGAAACTGCACTTCCATCTGGTTGTTTCATTTGTTGTCCTGTACCTGTATGAAGTTCAACTGTTGAGTATTGGAATGGTTGGAAATCTCTTTCTGTGACTGTACGAAGTGAACCTTTTCTTGTACTATCGTTAAATGCAGTTAATGGAAGCCCCAGTGCATCCCATAAGTGTGAAGCAGTAAGAATAAGTTTTACATCTTTCACAGGAGGCACAAGCGTATCTGTCATCACAACATTTCCACCATCTTTACCGGCATATGTCATATATCCTGTCATTGGTGCACCTGAAGGACCATGATCCACTTTAACCTGGATCTGGCGTCCCACTCTAAGTCTGTCCTTCTCTGTTACACCTGCAGGCATAGTACCTTCAAGGTCTTTATAGATAAAGAGGTGTGTCCATACGTAATTCGCAACGTTATCACCCGGGCTGTCCAAGTGACCATCACCATCGGCATCTTTAGGTACGGTCCAGTACTTCATTTTATTCCCTTCTGAAAATGAATTGTCTCTGGTGTAAGCAAAAACTTTTACATTATCATCTGGTGTCATGAGTTTAGGTAGGTTATCCCCTTTACCCACCTTGATCGCTTGTGACTGGATTGAGTTGTATGGAGGAATTACACAACAGTAGCTCATATCAAAACCAACACAGTGCATACCAAGTTCGTAGTTTACGAACATGCTATAGTCTGCTTTTGGTTGATAGACAGTTTTCCCTTTTATTTTTACTGCTTCTAATTTATCCATCGAAAACGGTGGTGTTTTATCATAGTCCGCAGCAGAAAAAGCAGCAGTAGTAAGTAGTGACAAGGCTACTGTGCTTTTTACAATTTTTGAAATCATTTTAGTCTCCTTTTAAGTTGATTACCTTTTATTTTTGCATGTATGTTGTTAAGAGAACTTTAAAATTTCATAAAAATACAAATATTTTAATATAATAAACGGTTATTATTTTTCTCAAGAATAGTTATTATAATTTTTACGAATATATGCGAAGATATGGGGGTTTAATAGGGGTATAAATACGTCAGTTTAAAGAGAAAAAATGTGTATGTATCCATTTGATCAAATTGGATTTTTAATTACTACAGAGTAAAGCATATGTGGAGGTACAATTTACTGGTAAACTTGTACCTTTTGCATCATGTATAGAGTGGGGTTTATGTGTCTTTTATTATTTAACTTTTCTATTGTTAGGATTAAAATCTAAACCATGAAGTGCTTCTATGGTCGCATCCGGTTTTTTAGCCTGTGTTTTTTTCATGACATTGATAGGTCTGTCCATTTTATAGAGCTCCGTTCTGATCACTTTTCCCTCTTTGTCATACCATCGCTTTTCACCCTCTTTATATCCATGTTTATACATGACATCATTGTTGAGTGTCCCATCTTCATTGTATTCTTTTTGTAAGCCTTCTTTTTTACCATTTTTAAAAATGACTTCAGAAGCAAGTGTTCCTGTACTGAAGTAGTATTTCTCTGGACCCACTTTATGATCATTGATATAATTGACTTCTATACGCAATGTACCATCAGGATAAAATATTTTATTCATACCATGACGTTTGCCTTTTTGATAATGGATCACTTCAAGATGATGACCTTCTCTATCATACCAATTGAGTGGACCGTCTCTTAAGCCTTTGACATTCTGTACTTGAAATGCCAGTTGACCTGTATTATAATAGACTTTTTCAAGTCCATCTTTGACACCCTCTGCAGTCTCTGTCCTCGACCCTTTTAGATATTCGATCTGCGATTTGACTACACCATTTTCAAAATGGTCTGTAAAAAGTTCTGCATGTAGTGTAGCTGTACCAAGTAAGGTCAGTGTGAGTAAAAGTGTTTTTTTCATGTTTATCCAAATAAATGTTATGCTATTAAGGCTTGATGTTCAAGTTTAGTACAGTAATTCTGTACCACTTTCATACCTGCATCTTTAGCTTTTTGTGCTGCAGCATTATTTACTAGTCCAAGTTGCCCCCAAAATACTTTAACATCACCTCTTCTAATACAAGCATCTGCAATAGCATCAAATGCAGTGGGTTTTCTGAAGATATTCACCATATCGACCTTAAAAGGGATCTCTTCAAGTGAACGGTATACTTTTTCTCCTAATATTTCTTCTTCTTTAGGGTATACAGGGACTATTTTATACCCTGCATTTTTAAGATATCTTGCAACCATATTACTTGCTTTGCTTTCATCTGGTGAAAGACCAAGTATCGCGATTGTCTTGACACTTTCAAATATTTCTTTCATCTCTTCACGGTTAGAGTTGACCAATGGCATTTCACATTCCATGCTTTATCCTTAATTCTGATATAATTCTGACAATATAATATCTAGGAAAGATAATGTTAGACTTAAAAAGTATAGAGAAAGCCTATGAAAGAGTATCGGATGTTGTGCATCGTACACCCTTTTCTTATGCCCCTATTTTAAGCCAGATGAGTGGCTATGAAGTGTACCTTAAAAAAGAGAATCTTCAACGTACCGGTGCATTTAAACTCAGAGGGGCTTTTAATAAAATTGCCTCTCTGATAGAAGCGGGTGACAGAGGTGGAGTTGTCGCTGCATCTGCAGGTAATCATGCACAGGGTGTAGCGTTTTCAGCAAAACATTTCGGTATCGAAGCAACCATTGTCATGCCGGAATCAACACCGCTTACTAAAGTCATGGGTGTGAAAGAATTTGGTGCCAATGTGATACTTCATGGGTCTAACTATGATGAAGCCTATGCCTATGCGGTCAAATTTGGAGAAGAAAACAACTATAGATTTGTACACCCTTTTGAAGATGATGAAGTCATGTCAGGACAGGGTACTGTAACACTTGAAATGTTTGAAGAGATCGATGATCTTGATGCTATGGTTGTATGTGTAGGTGGAGGAGGACTGATCTCGGGTATGTCTGTAGCCAGTAAAGCCTTGAATCCTGAGTGTAAGATCATAGGTATTTCAGCAGAAGGAGCACCTGCAATGAAATACTCTTACGATGCAAAAACACCTATCGATACAACTTCAGTGAGAACCATAGCAGACGGTATAGCAGTGCGAGATACTTCACCCATAACCTTAGGGTATATTTTAGATAACGTGGATGTATTTGAGACAGTGGGTGAAGATGAGATCGCTGCAGCTATACTCTTTTTGTTAGAAAAACAAAAAGTATTGGTAGAAGGGGCAGGTGCCGTAGGTGTTGCTGCACTTTTACATGGAAAGATAGATCTGCCTAAAGGTTCAAAAGTGGGTGTAGTACTCAGTGGAGGAAACATAGATGTGACGATGCTTTCTCTTATCATTGAAAAAGGGCTGATGAAGTCTGCACGTAAGATGAAACTTCTTGTTACGCTCGTAGACAAACCGGGTGCGTTACAGTCATTTACCGAGATACTTACCCAAATAGGTGCAAACATTGTACAGATAGGATATGATAGAACTTCTATAGATCTGGAATTTGGTGATGCCCATGTCTCTGTCTCATTAGAGACGAAAGGTCTGGAGCATCAAGAAGAGATAAGAGCACAACTCAAAGAGGGCGGATTTTCTTTTAAAGAAGAGCATTAATGATAGCGATAGATCTAGGTTCAAATACCTTACGTGTATTAGAGTATGACTGCACAACAGGTTCACAGATAGCAGAGTATGAAAAGGTCGTTAAAACAGCAGATGGTTTAGCGCAGTATGGGTTGATCAATAACGACGCTGTAAAGAGGGTCATCTCAGCGATACAAGAAGCGAAAGAGCAGATAGATTTTTCCTCTTCTATAGTGAGGGCTGTGACAACTGAAGCTGTACGCAGAGCAGTGAACTCAGATGAAGTACTTTCTCAAATCAAAAAAGAGACAGGTGTGGCTTTTGAGATCATCTCTGGAGAAGAAGAAGCAAGACTTACCTTACTCGCTGTGAAGCATAGACTCTTAACACTGCAACATGCTTCGGAGAGTTTTGTACTTATAGACATAGGCGGGGGTTCTACTGAATTGATCTTTCATTATGAAAATGAAACCGTTTCTAAAAGTTTTCCCTTAGGGATAGTGACCATTGCCCAAACCCATGAAACACTGGAGAACATAGAAAAAGTACTTTACAAAGAGATGGCTGAGATGCAAATATTTTGTGACCATCTCTATAAGAGCAAAGGTAAAGTAAACACCTTTGTGGCCACAGCCGGAACCCCTACGACTGTAGCAGCTATGAAACTTGGACAAAACTATGAAACGTATGATGCATCAAAGATAAACGGTACTTCTCTTGAAATAAGTGAGTTAGACTTTTACTTAAAAAAATTACTCTCCATGCCATTTGAAGAGAGAGAAACCGCTGTAGGTACAGGACGTTCTGACCTCATTGCTGCAGGGATACTTATCTATAAACAACTCTTTACATTATTGGGATTTGAAAGTTGTGTAGTGATCGATGATGGCTTACGCGAGGGTGTGGCGATAGAAGCTTGCGAGAATAAGACCCATTAAACTCTAATCTTTTTTAGATATAATCAAAAAAAATTTAAATGGAGTGTAAACCATGCAGATGAGTGGTGCACAAATGGTGTGTGAAGCGATTATCGCCGAGGGTGTTAAAACCGTATTTGGTTACCCTGGTGGGGCTATCATGCACGTTTATGATGAAATTTACAAACAAGAGGGGTTTGAGCATATCTTGAACCGTCACGAACAAGCGTCTGTTCACGCAGCAGATGGTTATGCAAGAGCTACGGGTGAAGTAGGTGTTGCGATGGTTACAAGTGGACCAGGGTTTACAAACGCGGTCACTGGACTGGCTACAGCCTATATGGATTCAATTCCTATGGTCGTTATCTCTGGACAAGTGCCTTTGGCGCTTATCGGTACAGATGGATTTCAAGAGATAGATGCGGTAGGTATATCCAGACCCTGTACAAAACATAACTTTTTGGTACGTTCGCTAGAAGAACTTCCTCGTTTATTGAAAGAAGCATTTTAT
>Ga0210140_1000083_pt1 | contig 16571 bp, 12 predicted proteins | sample China_Bullhead_C_3_FD_184858 | JGI IMG/M metagenome (GOLD analysis project Ga0210140, IMG submission 184858) | Wetland microbial communities from San Francisco Bay, California, USA, that impact long-term carbon sequestration -... | ecosystem: Environmental > Aquatic > Marine > Wetlands ...
AGTGGGTGACCTTCGTGGCCCTCCCATCGTACTTGTGGTGGGAAGCGAACTCTCTGGTGTTGACCCTGGCATTCTTGCGCAGTGCGAACGTGTTCTTTACCTGCCGATGCAGGGGGTTAAAACAACGCTCAACGTGGCGGTGGCATTCGGAATAGCTGTGTATTTTTTGCGTTATGGTCTTTCAAATCCCCCCTAGCCCCCCTTTGCTAAAGGGGGGAACTTAATGAAATCACTGCGATATCTTCTCCCTTTTGGAAAGGCCTCCGGCTCGTAGAGCCTACGCCTCGGAGAGGGGATCGAGGGGGATTTCGTCGATCGAAGTGTTAGCTCAACAGCATTGATCGCTTTCAGATGGTCACGCGACAAAAGCTTCAGATCGCTTATTTCAACGCTCAGTGGATTTAGCCCCGCCCGAAGGGCAATGAAGCAGTTTCATGATCACGAGTACTTCAGCGCTCAAGGAGTATCCTATGTCCAAAAAGATATTAGTTCCCATAGCCAACGGCACCGAAGAAATCGAAGCGGTATGCATTATTGATGTGTTGCGACGAGCAGAATCATCTGTGACTGTAGCGTCCGTGCATGAGTTGCAAGTCATCGCGTCTAGGGGAGTGAAGTTGGTTGCTGACAAGCTGATCGGTGACTGTGTGGATGAAACATACGATTTAGTTGTCTTACCTGGAGGCATGCCAGGAGCGGAGCATCTCCGTGACTCCAAGGATTTGCAGAGGATCCTGAAACGCCAAAGGGAAGAGGGGAAGTTATACGGGGCCATATGTGCCGCTCCAGCCTTAGTGCTTCAGCACCATGGCCTTTTGGACCAACGCAAAGCAACCTGTCACCCGAGTTTTGTTAGTCACCTAGAGAATACTGATTCGGTGGAATCGAGGGTTGTAGTGGATGGAACCTGTGTTACCAGCCGGGGGCCTGGGACCGCTCTGGAATTTGCCTTGAAACTGGTGGAGCTACTATATGGCAAAGAAAAAGCTGAGGAAGTGGCCGCACCAATGATTATGTAGCAAACAGAGCGCTGGAGGGTCATTAAGGCATTGCGCTTCGATGTAAGTCATGGTCATTTGGCCACACTGAAAGTGGCCGTCACTACGCTTCGCTGTCATTTGTGGTCATTTGTTGTAACGACATAATGACGGCCGTAAGGCCTAATGACGGGCGCAGCCCCAATGACGGCGGAGCCAAATGACTCTTCGCTGCCTGCTGCTAACTGCCCGCTGTCTTTCTTTTTTCTTCCTCTTTAATAAGCCGTTTGATCTGGGCAATAGATTTTGTTAGTGGAATGGACTTGGGGCAAACGTCTGTGCACCACCACATGCTCTTGCACCCCCAGGCACCGTCTTCATTGTCAAGCTGAGCCAGTCTGCTTCCTGTGGCGGTATCGCGGGAATCAGCAACATACCTAAAACCTCTCAGCAAAGCCGCAGGACCGAGATACTTGTCGTTTGATCGGTTTATTGGGCAGGCTGCAGTGCACGAACCGCACATGATGCAGGCGAGTGCAGGTTCAAAGAACTTCTGGTTTTCAGGATCTTGCAGCCACTCCTTCTCAGGCGGATCTTCATCACTGATGAGATATGGTCTCACGGTTCGGTGTTTTTCGAAAAACGGATTCATGTCCACTACCAGATCCTTAATAACCTTAAACAGCGGCAAAGGTTCAATCACAAAATTGTTGGCGGTTTTGAAATCCCTGACCAGCTTTTGGCAGGCCAGCTCTATTCTGCCATTGATCATCAAGGCGTCCGAACCGCAGATCCCATGGGCACAGGAATAGCGATAGCTCAGGGTGGGGTCCTGTTCCCACCGTATCTTGTTCAAACAGTCCAGGATTTTGTCTGTGGGCTCTGCCTCGACCATGTATTCCTGATACCTGGGCTCTTTACCCACCGCCGGGTCGAAACGGTAGACGATAAAGGTGCATTTCATCTTAATATTTCCTTTCTTTAGGTTGGAATCTGGTTATGGTCACTGGTTTGAAGAAGACTTGTGGCCCTTCTTCTTTAGAGTAGCGAAACATTGTATGGACCAACCACTTTTGGTCATCACGATCGGGAAAGTCTTCCCGGGAGTGAGCCCCACGACTCTCTTCACGGGCCAGGGCCCCCAGGGTAATCACTTCAGCCAGATCCAACATGTAGTCTAATTCTATGGCATCAAGCAGGTCACGGTTGAAACAATTCCCCTTATCCTGTATGGCAATTTTCTGATACCGTCCCTTGAGTTCTCTAACCTTTTCCAGGGCCTCGGTTAATCCTGAGCGGTTGCGGAAAACCGAGACTTTATCCATCATCACTTCTTGCAGTTCCTTTCGAATAGGGCCGCCAGTCTCATTTCCATTACTCTCCATGAGGGTGGCAATCTTGGCGGCAGCCTCTTTTTCAGGATTAGCTGGAAGTGGAGAAAACCCGACGGTGTGAATATAGCGACGCATCTCTTTGCCAGCTCTCCTGCCGAAGACCAGAGTGTCCAGAAGAGAATTGCAGCCCAATCTGTTGGCCCCATGTACGGAAACACAGGCGCATTCCCCGGCAGCATAAAGACCGGGAAATGGTGTGCCTTCACTGTCGGTAATGACTTTGCCGTCGGCGTCGGCGGCAATTCCTCCCATCATGTAATGGCAGGTAGGTTGGACCGGAATTGGTTCTGTTATCGGCTCCACACCCGAATAAGTGCGGGCAAATCCAGTTATTTCTGCCAGCTTGGTATTGAGGACCTCCTCGCCAAGGTGGGTTAGGTCTAGGTGAACATAATCCTTGCCGTCTATACCTCTGCCGGCTCGAACTTCTTCCAAAATACAGCGGCTTACCATGTCGCGTGGCGCTAGATCCTTGATCACAGGAGCGTAGAGCTCCATGAATCTTTTACCCTCATTATTGCGCAGGACGCCTCCTTCACCTCGAGCTGCTTCGCTGATTAAAATGCCCAGTTTATAAATGCCGGTGGGGTGGAATTGGACAAACTCCATGTCTTCCAGGGGCGCTCCGGCGCGAAAAGCAATGGCCAAACCGTCTCCAGTTGATGCAAAGGCATTGGAAGTAGTTTTGTACACTTTCCCATAACCGCCGGTAGCCAGCAGAACCGCCTTACTATGGAGAGTGTGTAATTTTCCGGAGGCGAGTTCATAAACAATCACTCCATGGCATTGGCCTTCACTGACAATCAAAGACATCAGCTGGAATTCATCAAAAAATCGAATGCCCCCCTGGAGGCACTTTTCCCAGAGGGTGTCGAGGATTACCCTACCAGTGCGGTCCGCTGCAAAGCAGGCTCGCTTCACCGGGGCCTCGCCGAAATTGCGGGTGTGGCCGCCGAAAGCCCGCTGGGCGATTTTACCTTCAGGAGTTCGGTTGAAAGGCACCCCAAGGTGTTCCAATTCGTAGATAGTGCGGGGAGCGTCGCGTGCTAGGATTTCAATGGCATCCTGGTCGCCCAAATAATCGCTCCCTTTCACTGTGTCGAACATGTGCCATTCCCAGTTGTCCTCTTCTTCATTGCCAAGGGCGGCGCCAATTCCTCCCTGGGCGGCGCCGGAATGGGAGCGGGTGGCAAAGACCTTGCTGAGCACGGCGACACTGGTGTCCTCACCGAGTTCGATGGCGGCGCGCAAACCAGCCAAACCTGCACCCACAATGATGACGTCGAATTGATGTTTCATGTTGCTACCTCGTAATTAATTAACCCGGATATTTCATGAATTGCTGTCGGGAGACCACAAAGATGGGTGTGCCACCTGGCAACCGCAGGGTGTTGGTTCCGAGGCGTACCTGAACGGTACGTCGCAGGGGCCGACACCCGAGGACGCCAGGAAGGATGGCCATATCTGTGGTCGCAGCAAGTAATTCATGAAATATCCGGGTTATGCCAAAGAAAGGTGAGCGACCAGCCATCAGCTTTCAGAAAAAAAAGCCCAAACAAACGGCCACATTGCAGCCTAGCAAGTTATTTATAGGCTGTCGTTAATATTTGCTGATTGTTGATCAGGGATCTATTTGGTTAGTATTTCGTATCTTGATAGTTTATCAAAGAAAGTTCATTCATTCTAGCCCTCATTGTGCAGCGATACAAATCAGTTGATGGAGTACCCTTAACAAACAGCACAACCGGATAAATTTACCCATTTTGTCCCGTACGCAAAATGGGTAAATTTACCCAAAATGAGTACGGGATAGAATGGGTAAAAACGTGGCTGATTGACCTTTCATTATTACACTATATAATTGAAGGATATCATAATGGAGGTGGTACTATGCGGAACGAAGAAGAGCAACTCGACAAGTTGAGTCACACTTCAGGTAAATCAACGGGCCTGGAGCGTCCCCTACTGACCGAGGAGAGTGCAGCAGAACTGGAAGCGGTATTCAAGATGCTGGGGAACAGCACGCGGCTGCGAATGATTTATGCTCTTACCAGGGCCGGGGAGATGTGTGTTACAGATCTGGCTGCGGCGTTGGAGATGAAACCACAGGCAGTTTCCAACCAACTTCAACGGTTGACAGACCGAGGCATCCTTGCTTCGAAACGGACCGGTATTAATATCTACTACCGAGTTGTGGACACATGTGTGGTGAAATTGCTGGACCGGGGAATTTATCTTAAGGAGGTGTAATATGTCGAAGGATGCTGAAACACAGAGGGCCATAGAAACTGAAGAAGCACAGCAGTTGCTACCCCTCGTTATTGAAGTCCTGCCAGGACAGGCAGGCGAAGGCTTAGTTGACATCTACCAACCAGGTGCTTACGAGGGTAAATCACTGCGGAAGCTATGTGAAAGCACGCTGAAGAAAAAAGATTTGACCATAGAAGAACAATTGATCCTGGAAGACATCAACAGGCAACTTGACGGAGGAAAATTCCTGTCTCGAGGACAAGAAATCGATAGTGCGGCTTCGGAATATGCAGTAATCGAAGAAACTGAGGCGGGAGAGAAATACCTGTATGTGCCTATTCGGGCCATTAAACCCCAGGAAGGGGGCTTTTGCCAGCAAGGATTGGGGGAGTCCGTCGCCAGAGGGAGACATTATTAGATGCTGAATTCTGAAGCAGTAGTCGGAAATTCGAAATTCGAAGCACGAAGCACGAAACAAATCCAAAATCCGAATTCTCAAATATTCAAAACGTGACTATCTAATAAGATTCCTTGGTGTTTCGGTCATTTGGATTTTGAAAATTCGAATTTGTTTCGGATTTCGATATTCGGATTTCGGATTTGCAAAGGATCGCTACTTGGAAATCCGAATTAAGTACATGATGAGGTGGGGTTAAAAGAACTTGCCCACAGGAGCAATGAATAATGAGGCGGTTGATCGGATCTGGCATTGATTTTCTGGTGGAAGCAGGATTTCTCTATCTGCCTCTTCTGTACGATCCTGCCATAGAAAAAGAGATTCAAGCGACTCCGGATCCCACTGAATCAAAAGAAACATCGGGATCTGTAATCCTGAATGAGGGGAAACACTTCGTGAAATCGCTCAGTCTGCATTCCCTGGTGGCGAACTATGAAAGGATCGGCAAGGACTTGTATGACCAGGTAAAGAGCGCTGTTCTCCGGCAAGTTGCGGGTAATGTAGATAGGGGTGAGACGTCTTTGAGCTGGAAACTGATAACCATCATTTTCCAGGTAATGCCATATTTCATTAAGAAAAACAGAGGGTTTGAAAGAGGGAAATTTGGCAAAGAAGAAATTTTGAAACTCATTGCAGAAAAGGTCGATGTTCCGCCAAGAGAGTATGAGCGAACCAACACCGTTTTTGACTTGAAACCCCTTCAAGAAGCATTGAAGGAACTGGAGAAACTGGACTCTACCTTCAAATTGCCAAGGGATGGCATAATCTCATCGAGCGAACTGAACCATTGGCTCCAAAAAGCACTGAGAGCACAGGTAGTAGAGAAGGAGAGAACCCTACTGAAGAATGAAGTGCTCAGGCGGGAGCAACTCATCGCCAGCGTAGATGAGGATATGGACATCCTGCTGTATGTCGCGCACAAAGGCTCACTGGAGATAAACGGTTTTGGATTTACTCGGATTGGCACGAGTGACGACTATCTCATCTACAAACGGACGGGAGAATACAGATTGAAAGATTATTATGGTCGGTCGTACCTGTTTCGTGACTGCAGAGTAGCCGTGCCCACTTTTAGCCCATTCAAACCCGTGGTGATGGAAAAATATAAGCATCCATTTCTCTACGCTCACGATTCAGGACAAGAAATTTGCATGCACGGGTTCTATCCTCCACAACAGTTTAGCGCCGAGAATGCTATTAACCTATTGGAAGAGGGCATTAATGCCTTGCTCTACGGTTACGACGCCAGGCGTCGCAACGGCTACCACAGTCTTGATCGAACGAGGGAGTACGTTAGAACAGTGGAATTCGAAGACTATCGAATCCCACCTGGGGAGCAGAAATCTTTGAAATGATAAGAAGAATATTCTAACGATTTGGTTTAAATCCGTGAAAATCCGTGATTTTCAGTGGTGAATTAGATTAATGGATCTATTACAGAAAATAAAAAGTGAACGGGCTCAGAGTAAGAAGAAAAGGCCCTTCAAGAGAAGACTTTTCGACAAGGTAAATGGTCTCGTCAGAACATACGGCCTGGAGGAGAGCTTCCTGTCCAAACTCGAGGTTCCAGAGGATTACTTGTCTGAGGCAAACATAGAATTTGCCCAGCTTAGAAAAAAGAGACCGATCGAGTTCCCATTGTTTTCATTATCAGCAGAAGAAGAGTATCGACTGACTACAGCAATTATGAGCAAGGTCAAGAATCCATATCTCGAATATGCCCAATCACCAGACGAAATAGCCATAAGCAAAACGTTGTTTGATCTCAATCCCTCTCTTGGTGCGGACACATTGGAGAGGTATCACTTTGAGACGTTGCTGCTCTGTGAGCGTGCCAAGAAAGAGATGGAAGACCTGCTGCAGCAAGCAAGAGATCGCCGGAGGAAAGAGGGTAGAGGATCAGCAAAGGAATCTCTGGGAGACGGACGTACACTACCGGACTCTTTAGAGAAAAGGATTGACCAATTACAGAGCTTCGTCGCCAGAGTTGATGATCTCGAAAAAAGTCATTAATGAGACGGCACAGTAAAAAGCTCCAGATGCAAGGCGCGCGAAACTGGGAACCCGCCACGAAGTGGTGGGACTGAGTGGAGCGCAGCGAGCGCGAAGAATCTTTAGGAATGAGGAGTACTTACAGGTACGCCGCAATGACTAAAGATGAAGCGCAACAAAGCAGATGGACTTTTTACGAAGCCGTCAAGAGTTGAAGATAGCCAAGCTCATGAGGTGGTGCAAATGTACGACAGCGTATCCGCAAAGAGTCGCCAGCGCATCGAAGGAAAAATGGAAGAGATGCAGGAGAGACAGACAAGGGAGGCGGTACAAGAAATCATTGAGTTCAACAGGACTCCTTCTGACCTCAAAGGACAAGTAGATCAATTCGTGATTGGGCAGGAAAAAGGAAAGAAAGTTATCGCTACAGCAATCGCCTTCCACTATCGAAGGTTGGGAAAAGCGCTCAAGGAGGCGATTGTTGAAAGTGGGGATGATATTGACGCAGCTCTCAAGGACACGAGTACCCCCAAAGCCAATATTTTGATAGTAGGTCCCACTGGCTGCGGCAAGACATATACGAGTGAGATAGCCTCGCAGTTGGTGGGGGTGTCATTCGTTCACGAAGACATGACCAGATTCAGTGAGGTGGGCTACGTGGGGCGGAACGCTACTGATATTCTCGTGGATCTTTTGGTTGCAGCTGGGGGAAATCCACATGTAGCCCAGATGGGAGTAGTGTATTTGGATGAAATTGATAAGGTGGCGTCAGAGGTCGTTTCCTATAAAGATGTGTCAGGTAAGGGTGTCCAGAAAGGTCTCCTGCACCTGTTGGATGGGGTGGAGAACGTGGTTGACCTGGGTAGAGAAAAAATCTTCCTAACCACCAAGCACGTCCTGTTCATTGCCGGAGGAGCGTTTGAGAATCTGGATGTCATCGTCAAGCGGAGGATGTCAAGGCAGGGTATCGAAGGCAACTGGGCTGATTACCTGATGACGGCAGACTTGGCAGTTTTCGGTATGGAGAGACAGCTGATGGGGAGATTTCCCGTCAAGGTAGTATATGACGGGCTCACGACCCAGAATCTGAAAGACATACTTAGTAAGAGCGCAGGAAGTCCGCTTTTGGCATACGCCGGCGACCTCAAAGCATGGGACATCGATTTGGCGTTCACCGACGATGCCCTAGCCCAAGTGGCACTACGTGCTCAAGAGGAGGGGACCGGAGCACGGGGTTTGATCAGTATTCTCCACCGGGTGTTGTTAGATGATATGTATAGGCTGCCTGGAAACTATACCGGTGAATTCATGGTGGATGCAGATTATGTGAGGTCGAAATTGTGATGAGATTCAAGAGCCTTGCTGACCTAAAGCGGCAGAAGCCAAAAGAAGTGACCCTGGCGACCTTGCCGCAGGAAGTTTCTATGACTCATTATGCCAAGGAGAAGGCTTTCAAGATTAGTGAGCTTGTCCTCGAGATTCATGAAGAGAGTTATGAGTGGTACGGGTTCACCATTGCCGACAAAGAGAACCCCGAATTAATAACAGACATTGGCTTGCCTCAGAACGATCAGAACCTTCAAGATTATGCGGCCATAGGCTCTGCGCGGATAGCCGAATATTACGATTCGCTTTCGGAGGACACCATCATAAATGGATGGATACATTCCCATGGCGCTCTCCAATACATGCATTTCTCTCACACTGATGAGGCAAACCATGCCACAGTGCTGGATTTTGTAACTGCCCGGCTCAGAAAAACTGTGGCCAAAAAGGAGATTCCCATCCAGGACCTCCAATTGTTGGTGAAAGACAAGTTCGAAGAAAAGGAGCTGGAAGAGGGCAGTGTTTCTCTTATAACCGATGCGGTCGTCTCAGAGGCGATCCTCATGGAAACCATATATGGTGGATTTAGCTACAGTATTGTGATTGGCGACGAAGGCTGGCACGAGCAAGAGATCCATTACAAAGAAAGGAGTGTGATCTCGGGCCATAGCCACGTGAGCAAGAAGAGCGCAGATCTGGTTCTTATAGACAATGGAAGATCTTTGACTCAGGCTGAGATCATTGTGCTGAGCAAGGAGGTTGCGGAGAAGATTCAGCCCAACACCAATCCGCCGACCGAGATAATCGAACGAATGTAAATCGCATAGAACGAAATGTCATTTGGTCATTACGCTGCGCTGTCACTATGCCTTCGGCGTCATTTATAGTCATTCATTGTACCGACCTAATGACGGGCGTAGCCCGAATGACAGCGAAGCGTAGTGACGGCGAAGCCAGCTGACTGAGGACAGCAAAGCAATGTATGCAGTGGACGACGAAATAACCCCCGTTTATCCGGAGAGGGAAAAAAAAGTACCGTTCGATGACCGACTTGACCGGCAACTACGTATTCACGGTTGGGATCAAGCCGCTCTGGATGGGGCCAAGATTGGTGTTGTGGGTGATAATGATCTCTTAGCATCTCTCTATATAATGTCTGCATCAGCTCTCGGGATTAACAATATTTCTGCCATTGCGCCTGTATTGGATGAGACTCTCATAGATACAGCGAAAAGAGTAAATCCGCGGTTCAACTTGATGTACCTGGAAGGATTTTACACCCATCCTGCTATGGATGATGCTTTCAACGGCTGCAACCTGATAGTCGATCTGAGTCATTACGGTCTGGCGAACAAACTGCTGTTGGAAAAAGGTTACAGAGAAAACGTACCTATCGTTAGAGGTTACTGTTACGAAAAGGATGACCAACAAGGCTTCAAGGTATTCACCTATAGAAAAGGACGTGAATGGCAAGAACTTGAGCACATTGTATCGCCAAATAATTTACCCAACGGCCACTTTGATGATGGAGTGTTCGACATCATTGTTTCAGGAATAGTGCTGGAGGAGACGAAGAGTATTCTGATGAATCAAAAAGTGTCCGAAAGCATAATTTCATATGAGAGAAGCAAGCTCGGTAGCCTGGAGAAAGATCAGAGAATACTGGTCACCGGCTCAGGGGCACTGGGAGTTTTTGTCGGCTTGGGCCTTGCCTACTCGGGTTTTCTGGACGGTACGTTCTTGGATCCAGATGTGGCCGAAACCACAAATTTGAATAGACAGGTTCTTTTTTATGACGCTGTTGGTGATAGCAAGGCAGAGACGCTAGCCAGAAGACTCAGTCGTTTCTTCAACATCAACGCCAAGGCCCAGATCGGCTATTTTAAAAGAGACACCGATATCTCATCTTATAATGTCATATTCGATTGTGTTGACAATTTTGAAACCAGAATCGTGATCAGTGAAAAGTGTAAAGAACACAATAAGATAATAATTAGCGGTGGTACGAACGTAGACGCGGGTCAAGCTCTTTGCTACGATCCTGCAGCAGATGAGAGAACTCCGGCTGAATTGTTGGGGTTATATGATATCGTTGATAAGCGAACCATTGATGCCCCCGAGAGAGTCAGGGCTTCCTGTAAGTACAGGCCCGACCCGTCTGTGATCATGACAAATCAAATCATTGCAGGCTTCATGGTTGACTCCTACCGAATGCTCTTGGCCGGCCAGATACCGAAAAACTTCTTCTACGATTCCAAAAGGGGTGGGAAGATGTAAGTGGGAAGCATGCGGAGCAGAAGCGTGTATAATTTATGGTTTAAGATTGGAGACTGCAACATATCAAATTGGTCCTTCGGACACCCCGCCCTGCGGGCGGGTCCCCGGTTTCCAAGCACCAAGTCTCAGGGTTTTAGGTGTCAGGTGTCAGGTGTCAGGTGTCAGGAAAGAGAAAGAAAAATGCTGAAACCTGAACACTGAAACCTGAAACCTTTATTACCGTGCAACCTATTTTGCACTGTAAACACTCTTTGCATGACTTCGTATCTTCACTGACTCACACCAACTTTACTCTCTTCCTCTCCCCTGCATGTCAATGTTTGTTGCACCCTTCCAAATATCGGTTTCCCACAAAAATCGGCTCCAAAAAGGGCTGATTTAAAATTTTTTTCCTCTCGCCATCTTATCCAGTCAAAAGATCATAACCATTTGCAATCTAAGTATTTCCTCGACACTGTTCGGTACAGAAATCAGCACGGTTAAGGTGAGCGGTGCGAAGGAACTATCCTTTTGTGGAACAGCGATTGCTCAAAAGGACAACGAACGGACAGCAGATGAGGATGGAATTTCAGGGATGAATGTTAACGCAACACCTCAGAAAATGACCCCCGGAGGGTAAAGCAATGGCCTACAGTGAGATACTTCCCCAGGAACATTCAGGTGATCCCTACTATGTAGGTATTGATGCCGGCTCGGTTAGCCTCAATTGCGTTGTGATTAATCACAACAAGGAAATCGTCTGTGAATTCCCGTATAAACGTCACCTGGGCAGGGTGGAAGAGAATGCTGCCGAGTTAATTCGAGATCTTTACCAGACATTCGGAGAGAAGGCGATTCGTTCCATTTCCTTCACCGGAAACCACGGCAAGAAGCTCAGCGAAAAGTTGGGAACGTTTTACGAATTCGAATCTATCAGTCAGGTCCTTGGCGTCCTCTTCATAATGCCTGATGTACGAACAATAATCGTCTTGGGGGGCCAAGACACGGCCCTTTTTCAAATTGCCCACGCCCCTGAAAAGTGGGAATTGGAGTATTTCAATACCAATGGACCCTGCGCTTCAGGTACCGGGTCTTTCATCGATCAACAGGCGCAAAGATTGGCAACGTCCCTCTATGCAGACGAACAGGATATTTCTCAAGATCAGATCGATACAATATTAGCCGACTTCATAGAACTTGGCCTCACAAGTGATATGCCCGCCAACGTGGCCTGCCGCTGCACTGTATTCACCAAGTCTGACATGATTCATCTCCAAAACAAGGGAGAAAAGCTGGAGGACATTATTTATGGGCTCCACGTGGGAAATGCCATGAACTACATGAGCACTATCGTTTCCAATCGAAGGTTGAAAGAACCGATGGTTTTTGTGGGCGGGCTATCATTGAACAGTCTTCAAGTAAAAGCCTTTCAGAGTTACCTGCCGGAGTTGATCGTCCCCCAATACAATACTTCCACTGGGGCCCTGGGCGTAGCATTGCGCGCCCTTGAACTGGGGAGTGAAGACAGGGTGGACTTAGTTGACCTTGTGAGTTCGAACTCTAACCAAGCACTGACAGTGCCTTCTGCTCCCAGATTAACACTGAAGAAGACTCTCTTTCAGAGCACCAATCAGATCCAAAATAAGATCTTTCGAAAAAAAACCAAGGCTTATCTGGGAATTGATATCGGCTCCACAACAACCAAATACGCTTTGGTGGACGAAGAGGGCAAAATCATCCACAAAACATACGTCCCCACCCAAGGCAGGCCAATAGAAGTGACGAAAAACCTCCTGGAGTGCATACGACATGACCTCGGTGAGAGGATTGAAATAGCTGGAACCGCTACTACTGGATCGGGCAGGAATGTGGTGGGAGATTTTCTCAATGCGGACCTGATAATTGATGAGATAACGGCTCACGCAAAAGGGGCGGTTGCAATAGACCGAGAGGTAGATACCATCTTTGAGATTGGCGGTCAGGACTCAAAATACATCCACATTGACAATACTTACCCTCTTGATTTTGACATGAACAAGGTGTGCGCTGCAGGGACAGGCAGTTTTTTGCACGAACTGGCAAATAAGTATGGAATCAATATAGTGGGAGAATTTCAACAAATTGCCCTCTCTTCAAAAAGACCCGTAAAGCTCGCCGAAAGATGCACGGTTTTCATGGAGTCGGACCTTGTCTCATATGACCAACTAGGCTTACCCTTGGAAGATCTCATAGGGGGTTTGTGCTATGCGATCGTTCATAATTACCTCAACCGGGTAGTGGGCGATAGGAAAATAGGACAGAGGGTGATGTTTTTGGGAGGCCCCTCTTTGAACAAAGGGGTAGTGGCAGCATTTGAAAATGTCCTTGGCAAAGGTCTCATTGTCCCCCGCCATAGAGAGGTTCTCGGTGCCTACGGCGCAGCCCTTAGTGTCCAAGAAAGAATGCGACTGAGAACCATAGGCAGGAGTAAGTTTCGTGGCCTCGTAAGTGCCATTGAAGACGAGATGAATTACCGGGAAAAAACATGTCAGGCGGACCCTCACTGCCACAACCAATGCAAACTCAAGATTTATGATTTCGACGGTCGTCGGTCCACTTGGGGAGGTGAATGCGGCCGCTATGAACATACAAAAAAAGGAACCTCTAAAAAAGAAAACCTTTTCAAAGTCAGGCAGAAGCTGTGGGAAAAATACATGGCTGGAGTTTTCGAAGAGTTGACTGAGGAGCCTCTCATGGAGATAAGCGGGCGGCCAACTGTAGGAATGCAAAGGGCCCTCTATGGCCACCAGAGCGCTATTATCTGGGCTCATTTTTTTGACCGCCTCGGCTTCCGGCTCGTACTTACTCCACCAACCAATACACGCATATCCAGAGTTGGCATAGAAAGCGTGGCGGCTGAGACCTGCTATCCCGTGAAGATCTCCCACGGTCACATCAAAGAATTGATCGGCAAAACTAAATACCTCTTTATCCCCAGCATGATCGATATGACCACAGCAGAACAGTCGGAAGTAGGGTCATATTGTCCCATGGTTCAGACCAATTCTTATACCGCTCGAATGGCCTTGGGGATAGACAAGTCAACCATTTTGAGTCCGGTCATCCATGGGAAATACGACCCGGATACCCGTGCGGTGGAGATTGCTGAGCAGATAGGATCAAAGCTTGGGGTATCCAGGTCGGCCATACGGAAAGCTCTCTATTGTGGCCTGGAGAAACAGGATGAGTTTGTTGAGGCTCTTCAGGAAATCGGGCGCACACTTCTGGCGGCACAGAACCAAGATGAACCCATTGTGGTGGTCACGGGCCGACCTTACAACCTCTATGATGAGCGGTTGAATTTAAGACTTGGTCAGAATCTGGCCAAGATCAACTTGATGGCTTTGCCCATGGATTTCATTGATGTTGATTCAGTGGATCTTGAGGACTTCTCATTTATGTATTGGGGTCTGGGGGCGCAAATTCTGCGGACGGCCAAATTTATAAAAAGACACCCTAACTGCTTCGGCCTTCATTTGACCAACTTTAGCTGCGGGCCGGACTCTTTTATCGAACATTTTTACAAGTTCATCCTGGGGGAAAAACCCTCTTTGATCTTGGAACTTGATGAACACAGTGCTGTTGCCGGTGCAATGACAAGGCTGGAAGCCTACAAAAACGTCATTGAAAACAAAATGCAAGGTTACAAATCAAGCGTTCATGAGAAAGTCAGCGTGGGAGATTAAAAAATGGCAACGAAAAACGTGATCAGTTTTCCATCTAGCGGTAACAAAGCTCATCTACGAGATAGGACTTTATTGATTCCCGAGATGAATCGGACCGGAGCAAATCTGCTGGCTGCAACCTTTAGGAGTTTTGGCGTGCGGGCCAGAGTTATGGACACCTACAAGGGTCTTGACTTAGGCAAAGAATATACCTCCGGCAAGGAATGCTATCCCTGTCAGGTCACCATGGGGGATATCCTCCATTGTATTGAGCAGGAAAGAGAGGAACTGGGCGATAGTTTCAATCCCGCAGACTACATTTACTTCATGCCCGAATCAGAAGGACCGTGCCGCTTCGGTATGTACAATAAATACCAGCGAATAGTATTGGACTCGTTTCCCGGACTGAAGGAACTGCAGATCCTGTCCCCTACGAACAGTGATGCATATTCTTTAGGGGATATTTTGGCAGAGCACCAGGAGCAAGATTTCAGAAAAGCGGCATATTTTTCAATGGTAGTAACCGATATCCTCGACAGGCTTCTCTGGAGAATCAGACCCTATGAACGAGAACCAGGGATGACAGATGCTTACATGGAAAGATCCAGGAGATCAGTGGCAGATACCTTCGAAATCTATGGGAGAAAAAAGCTTTTTGGCAAGATTATGGACAAACTGGAGGAGATTGTTGAAGGGGCGAAGAGTATCGTCGATCCAACAATCGCCCCTAAACCTGTGGTCGGTATTGTTGGGGAGATCTTCCTGAGGATGCACGACCATGCCAATCAGGACTTAGTCAGGGTTCTGGAGAAGCACGGGGCTGAGGTAGTCAATGCCTCTCTTTGCGAATGGGTAAACTACGTAAGCTATGATGGGTTGAGACAGGCCAAGAGGGAGTTTCTGCTGAACCTCAAGCAACTACGTTTGGAGCCCATGAAAGCTTCTCTAAGAAAAATGATTGGCTTCGGGGGGGATCTCTTCTACAAAGAATGGAGACAGAGGAAGGCTTATAGAAGGATACGAGGTCTTATTGATATCCCGGAAGATCACAAGATATCGCACTTGGAACACAGCCTCAAAGAAAGTGACTTCTTTTCTTTTGATCTTCGTACTGAGGCCTGCCTCAGTATCGCTTCAATCGTCGAGTTTGCCAGGGGAGGATACAACGGCGTGGTAAACGTCTATCCCTTTACCTGCATGCCGAGTATGGCTACTTCAGCCGTTGTCAAGCCTTTCTTGCGCAAACTGCGAATGCCTTATTTGGATGTCTCATGCGACTCCACTATCCAACCGGGCAGGGAAGCGGCAATCAGGACCTTCATGTACCAGTCTCACCAGCACTTCAACCAGTCAAAGGAGATAACTACATAAAATATCCGGGCCCATCGAAGATCCCGCTACGCGGGGAAGGACCCGCCTCCGCCCAGGCTACGGCGCGGCAGGCCCCGGCTAGCGTTCAGGATTCAACTATTAGCTATCAAGTCTTTGAGAATATGAACAGCAGAACCGCAGAACAAGGAACCGCAGAATATCGAAGTGCAAAACATTTTCTTATTCCTTTCAATAACTTCTGCTGTTCGAAATTCCTTGTTCGATATTTGATATTCAAAATATAAAGGAGACTGAATCCCGCTACGCGGGGAAGGATCAGGTTTTCGATGTTGGCATCTCCCACCATAGATCGGTGTTTCTTGCATTTTCCAACTCTGTTTTGTAACCTGACCCTGGATGACTTAACCTGCCTTAGGAAAAAGAATTACTTTGAGCAACATTTCAATGGAGCAGTTCAAGAATGACTTCCGATGCCACTGAGGCCGAGATACTCACCCTGGCCAATATAATGACCAGTCTTCGCTTAGTATTCACCCCATTAATGCTCTATTTTGCTTGGATCGGCGACCCTACTCTCTTTATTTCCTTATTTGCTCTCTCGCTCGTCCTCGGATTTACTGACGGTTTGATTGCCAGGAGGTTAAATCAGGTTACTGAACTGGGTGGAAAATTAGATAGTTGGGGGGATTTTGCCACGGTCATCACTGTTGCACTTTGCGCCTGGTGGTTATGGCCGGAACTGGTTATACAAGAGGCTCCTTTTGTGATTGCGGTGTTGGTAAGCTATACAGTCCCAGTCATACTCGCCTTCTTGAAGTATGGTCGCCTTACGAGCTACCAGACTTGGACTACCAAACTTTCATTAGTGCTCACTAGCATAGGT
>Ga0210140_1000084_pt1 | contig 16241 bp, 13 predicted proteins | sample China_Bullhead_C_3_FD_184858 | JGI IMG/M metagenome (GOLD analysis project Ga0210140, IMG submission 184858) | Wetland microbial communities from San Francisco Bay, California, USA, that impact long-term carbon sequestration -... | ecosystem: Environmental > Aquatic > Marine > Wetlands ...
GTAATGCTAAATTAAATTGAGCATCTGCATCACCTTGGTTTGCTTTTGGCTGATATATTTGAAAAGATGTTATTCCTTCATCACTTACAGCTAATACTTTCTGGGGCAAACAAACAGAAACAAATCCCAACATAAAGAATATCAATAATAATTTAGATACAAGTTTCATAATAATTCCCATCCGAAGAAATTTTGTCTGATCTACCCTCTTAAATAATTACTAAACCAGAAAGTGAAACTTCAGATATCTTGCCAAAATAGAAACTCTTTTTCGGTAGAAGTCGAGTCAAGGTGTGGATAGGCAATTTAATGTGGGGGAGGCCTCACTGCTTTACAGGTACTAGCATCACGCAGCGCGCCGATGCTATCAGGTAGCAGTGAGACCCTCTTTAGCGACATTCCCTACTATTTTTTACATGCAATAAATAAACCGATATTTACTAAAAAAGACTATTTCAATAACCACAGGGGGTTACAAAGAAAACGGCACGAATAATTATTCCTGAATAAAGGAAATTTGGGATTAAAGCTAAAATCCGGTTGGGATTTTAACTAAATAGTCTGAACTAACTTCCCTAGTTTCCCTTTTGAGCGATTATAGAGATGATATACTTTGCAGGATGTACAGAAACCTATCTTTTGTGCATGCTTACATTGAATTTTGCCTATCACGGATCCGTTGGTTAGAGTTGATATGCATATTGATTTGTGAAAGATAGAGTTATTTTATTGACGATGTTTTTAAAATGCAGGCACGATATCCTGTGCCGATTTTCTCAGAATTTTCTCGATGGTTTAAAATTTTAAAAACTTCTTTTTTACTTATTACAGAAGTTTCATTTTGGAGTAGATAGACGATACAATCAAGACAAGTATTTGAAATGTCTCTAAAAGACCCAACCCTTTTAGCAATTTGCCAGCATGGTGTTTCTGGTTCATTCCTTGCAAGACAGTCCCAATGATCACAGTTTATTATTTCCCAGCAATTTAAATCGTTATATAAAGTCATGAAATTAACCTTATCTCATGCAAGGTAGTTTTCAAACTGAGGCAAAAAACACAAAAGCCCCCGATAGGATCAAATATCCCAACTGAGGCTTTAAACAAACCTTTTCAGCTTACCCCTGCTCATGGTAAAACTCCCGATAGATGTTTGCTTTATATTAAAAAGAAACAATCTGACAGTCAAGGAAAAAACTGCCACAATGTGGCAGTTGGGAGTCAGGAGCGTGAGCTGCACATTACTTGCCAACATCTATAGTTTTGTCATACAAAATCTGACTCAACATATCCACTGTACTGATACTTTGTGAATGGTTCATGAGTGTAGTTTAATAGGCATGTAATTTTCAAGTGGCAAAAGTTATTATGGCCAGCCATTCTGCATGACTGCAAACACTGTTGCTAAAATTAAAATTATCATCCCAGTTATCAAGGCCAGCAGTTTTGCAAGCAGAAGACGCATAAAATGCCTCCAAGTCAGACGAAATCAAAAAGTTCGGAATGAAGATGATGTAATGGAACTCCTAACCTATGCAGTATCTTTTCAACCAAATGGATCATCGGAACCGGACCGCAAATAAAGTATTCCAGATCATGTTTGTTTTCTGAAAGGTGTCTATTAAATATCTCGCTTGTTAAAAAACCTTTCTCTCCTTGCCAGTTCAGATCAGGCATTTCCAGTACAAAAACTATCTTCAGTGAAAGTTTCTTTTTGAGATCAATTAATTCCTCATAAAAGGTCAGCCTGTTCAGGTTTGCCCCTGCAAAGAACAGCAGATGCCTGCGTTTATCTTTGCGGTCAGAAAGCGTTCGCAACATGCTCATGATAGGAGCAATTCCAATGCCTCCGGCAACAAAGACAAAGCCTGGGGAGTCATCTTGTCTGTCAATACTGAAAGCACCATAGGGACCATCAACATAAACTCGCTGACCACCGGAAACATCTTTTATGCGCCTGGTGAAATCGCCCAATTCCTTAATGGTAAAACCTAATTTGCTCTGCTGCTCTGCACTTGATGATATGGAAAAAGGATGTTCCCGCATGCTGAACGGCGAACTCCAAATAGTAAGCCAGACAAACTGTCCGGGCATAAAACGTATGCCTGGATGTCCGACCGGGGTTATGTCCAGGGTATAGGCACTTCCTCTTTCTCCAGACACATTTACTACTTCATATGGCTTCCTCAGAAGACTAATGGGTTTAACCAAGCGAATATAGAGAAGCAACAGAAACCAGCAGGCCATTATAGCACCCCATACAATGCGTTTTTCTGGCGTAGCTATATAATTACCGACCCCTTCAATATGGACAAGTGCCAGGAGAAAAGCGGAAGCGGATAAAAAGACATGCACGTACCGCCAATTGTCATAATGGATACCAAACTGTTTTCTCCACAACGAAGAAATCATGATGAATATGATCGTAGCAAGTGAAACTATTCCTGCTGCCATGTACCTATTTATCAGCCGGGGTTTCAGCATTTCCAGCACTACAGGTTCACTTACAATAAGAATAAGTGGATGCGATAAAACGAAGAGGAGGAACAATATGGCAATTTGCTTGTGGAAATAATAAATGATGTCAACGCCGAAAGGCAGGGCTGCTCTTTTGAATCTGGCGGTCAGGAAGAACATGATGGCCATCATAGAGGTGGCAGCAAAGCCCAAGACCATGGAAAGGTCCCACCAGAATCCGTTCCCACCGGGCATCTTGCCGTAAAACATCACAAGACATGGGAATATTACAAGTCCGAGATAAACGGATATCCAGAAAAGTCCCCAATTTAAATATCGCATGTTATCAGAAAATCAATGAAAGTGAGAGGTGGTAAATAACAGCGATTTAATTTCAAGTTATTCTTAAAGCAAATTAGACTTAAAGATAGATCTTTACCATTGTCCTTTGAGTTCTGTTTCTGCCGCATTTTTAATTTTTTCAGGGTAATCTTCGGCTAAATACCAGATACCCTCCAATTCTGTTGAGGAAAGCCCCCTGCGATGAGGGGGGAGGTTGGTTCGCATTAAAAAAATGATGTCGCTGCTCATCCACGGATGCCGATACCAATAATGGTGGCCGGTAATATCAAACCCCCGTATCTCCTGCCCTCTCGATACATCAATGATTTCAACATTTGATAATTGATTATTTACTATAAAATATTCTTCAAGTCTCTCCGCCTCTGATGTGCCTGCACGAACTTCCCCATGCATGTATTTCTTTGCTGCTTTTAACGCGTTGTCATCATCGGTAACCGTGATGACCACCTGATCGGCAAGATCACTAATATCTGGTAATCTAAAAAGGAATTTATCCACTTCAACATCGGCTGCAGCGAAAACCACGGAGCCAAGTCTGAAGTTTTCTTTTAATTCTTCTGGACTCATTTCTGAATAGGCTTGACGCATTTCAAATAACGCCTTGGATGCAACTCTACCTCCTGCACTATAAGAAAGAATGTTGATATGTTTTGCATCAGTATATTTTGCAAGAAGCACCAGTAAACTTTGTAAATCCCGGGTAGAATTTAAAGCTCGACGAACATCAGTTCCTGAAAGATAAAATAATATATTCTGGTGGGAAGGCCATGCAAATGCAAGCCCGACAAAGTCCCTCCCGGCAAAATGATCTATTTCAGCGGTAAGTATGGTTGCATTTATGAAATCTACCTTGGTTCCATGCACGTAAACCATAATTTCTTTATCAATTGCCAGGGCAAGGTCTGCGTTTATTGCGTCCACAAATGCCCGCAGTTCGGGTGTCATAATGTTATCAGCTGAAATATTTTGTGCAGAAAAAACTGCTATTTCATTAATCGCTTCAAGCGTAAGGGGCAAAGAATTAATTGCCGTGCTAGAGAGCGAAGATTCATGCAGATCATCCCAATCTATATCAGGAGTACCCATGCGAATGGTTGCTTTGCCTAAATGAACAATTGAATCTAGTTTATTGCCATAACCTGCTCCAGGTTCTGAGGTCTTAGGAGCTCTATTCGTTGCATAAAAAACATGCGTTTGGGAGCTTTTAAGTTCAGGTGTCAGATGGGCAAATGGATCAATTTGGGAATTCTGATAGATAACAGGTGTTGGCATTAAATTTAAGGCCTTGTTTGAGGTACATCCAACAAGTGAAGAAGCCAAAAGCATACCAATTATCAGAATCGCATATGAGAAAAACCGCATTTGCTCACCTCCAAATAAAATATAATGACCAGCTAGATTATAGTATACCTTAATATTATTTTTTTGTTCTATAATTGCTATTCTAAGCGAAAAGTTCCTTAGAATGTGACCCTTAAATGACTGTGCCCAAGGAGATATATCATGTCTGATCTGCATGACCCCCGAGTCCTTTTTGCAGCTGAACGAACCCAGCTGGCCTGGAACAGAACGAGTGTTTCTCTTATGGCCTTTGGGTTCGTTGTTGAGCGGTTTGGACTTTTTCTTAATGTCCTTGGCAAAAAAGGGGTCCTCTTAATGGAATTGGATTGTCATGGCCGCTGATTTTTTATGGATATTTCTTGTCGGCTTTCACGGTTGGTGCCTGGGGTGCATTGGCCGACCGACGTATTGGCAGCTGCGTGTATTGGAACATTCCTGCCCCTGGCAATAAAGGTTATTATTCATTTCCAGCGGACCTGAACTTTATTAAAAATTTGGATCCCCCGGTATTCGTGGCATAAAGTAGCACCTGATTTGGCGCCAGGATTTTTTGTTTATATCTGAATCAATATTTTTTGAGTCCATCCATCTATTACCGAGAATTACCGTGGGAACTAACTTTGATCCCCCTCTTCCAGTTGTGCGGAATAGCCTTCATTCTTGAGTGACGAAAGAATTTCCCCAGCGTGTTCATTACCTCGCGTCTGCAACACAAACTCCACCGTGACATTTTCTATAGCCTGTTTGGTAAAAAGCCGATGGTGATGTACATGGTGAATATTGGCGCCTGTTTTTTCGATACAGGCGGTAAGCTTGGCCAAAATGCCCGGGATATCCCGGACCTCGACCCTGATGCGACATAGGCGTAGAGTGCGCACCAGCCCTCGCTGGATGATCCGGGCCAGTACCGGCATATCGATGTTGCCGCCACTGATGACAAGGCCCACAGTTTTACCGGCAAACTCTTGCTTTTTTTTCAGTAATGCGGCCAGGCCGGCTCCACCGGCACCTTCAGCAACAGTTTTTTCTATTTCCAGCAGTAATAGCACAGCGTGTTCGATACTCTCTTCGTCCACCAGCAGGATTTCATCCACATAATGCTTGACGATAGGCACTGTAAGATGTCCAGGTTGCTTGACTGCAATTCCCTCCGCCAGCGTACACATGCCAAACTGTGGCTTCCTGCCCTCAATGACGTTAATCATGGCAGGGAAACGCTCGGTCTCAACACCGATAATGCGAATGTTGTTTTTGATCGATTTGGCCGCAATGGCAATGCCGCTTATCAGGCCGCCACCGCCAACAGGTATGACCAAGGTGTCCAGATCCGGTTGTGTCCTGAGCATTTCCAGGGCGATGGTGCCCTGACCGGCAATAACCTTTTCATCATCATAGGGATGGACCAGCACCAAGTTTCGTTCCTCAATAAGTCTAAAGGCATGGGCCGCCGCATCGTCAAAGCACTCACCTGCTAGAATAACCTCGGCACCATAGGCGCGTGTGTGTTCGACCTTGATATTTGGCGTGTAGCGCGGCATGACAATCACGGCCGGAATACCAAGCTGGCGGGCGTGATAGGCAACCGCCTGGGCGTGATTCCCGGCCGACATGGTGATGATGCCTTGCCGGCGTTCCGCTTCTGTCAAGGATAACAATTTGTTGAGGGCGCCGCGTTCTTTGAAAGATGCAGTAAACTGCAGGTTCTCAAACTTGAGCCAGACTTGGGCCTGGCTGAGGTTGGACAGTGTCCGTGAATGAACACAGGGCGTGTTCTTAATGTAACCCTGTATAGTTTTGGCTGCGGTCTGGATATCTTCGAGAGTGATACGCATCTATTTGCCTGGATGTTGTTCCATTTCTTCGCGCATCTTGAACTTCTGCACCTTGCCTGTTACGGTCATGGGAAAAGTTTCGACAAAACGGATGTACTTGGGGATCTTAAAGCGGGCCATGTTGTCTTTGCAGAAATCGATGATTTCTCCGGCGGTTGCGGTCTCGCCCCTATGCAACTCAATCCAGCAGGCCACCTCTTCACCGTAAAACTCGTCGGGAACACCAAACACTGCCACCGCGGCAATTTTGGGGTGGGTAAAGAGGCAATCCTCGATCTCTCGAGGATAGATGTTCTCGCCGCCACGGATGATCATCTCTTTCAAGCGCCCGGTGATCTTGACATACCCATCGGCATCCATGGTGCCCAAATCTCCGGAATGCAGCCAGCCGGCTTCATCGATGGCCTTTCTCGTATTTTCCGGTTGGCCGTAATAACCACGCATGATGTGATAACCTCGAAAACAGATCTCGCCCACTTCGCCAAGCGCTAATGTCTGCCCCGATTGGCTGGAAACTATCTTCACCTCCTGATGCGGCAGGTTGTGCCCGACAGTGTGAATGCGCCGTTCAAAACTGTCGTCGCGGGTGGTGAGATGCGTTAGCGGTGAGGCCTCTGTCTCGCCATATCCGATCAGGATCTCCCTGCAATGCAAGTCGTTGATGACCCGCTTCATCAACTCCGGCGGGCAGGGCGCGCCCGCCATAATCCCGGTACGCAGGCTGGACAGGTCATAATGTCTGAAATCCGGGTGTTCCAGTGCGGCGATGAACATGGTGGGCACGCCATGAATTGCGGTACACTTCTGCTCTTCTACTGCCTGTAAGACTTTTCCCGCATCGAAGTGTTCACTGGCGATGACGACACAGGCACCGACAGAAAAACATAACAGGTTGGCCAGCACCATGCCGAAGCAGTGATAAAAGGGGACCGGCACCACCAAACGATCCTTTTCCGAGAAGTGCATGGCCTGTGCGCTGAACCAGGCATTATTGAGAATATTGTGATGGGTCAACATTACCGCCTTGGGAAAACCGGTCGTACCCGAGGTATACTGAATGTTGATGACATCATCGCAATCCAGTTGAGCAGTGGCTCCATCGAGTTCTTCCGGGGTGATTTTCGCGGCAGTGTGGATCACTTCCTGCCAAGAGGTAAAGCCTGCGGCCGGGGTCTCTGTATGCATGGGTTCTTGCGGGTCGTAGAGCACGACTCGCTGCAGTTGCGCGAACGCCTTGCTTTCCAGCACTTTACTGTCAGCGTTTAGTTGCGGCAGCAGTTCCTGAAGCATGCCGCTATAATGGCTGCTGCGGAAATGCGGGATGGTAAACAGACAGTTGACCTCGGAACATTTCAGAGCGTATTCCAGTTCGTTTATCCGATAGGCGGGATTGATGTTGACCAGGATAATTCCGACGCGGGCGGTGGCCATCTGCAACAACAACCACTCTATATTATTGGTGGACCAGATGCCGATGCGGTCACCCCGTTTAAAACCCAGGCCCATTAAACCTCGCGCCAATTCATCAATGGATGCCGAGAATTGTTGATAGGTTAAGTGTTTTTTCTGTGGCAGAGAGACGATCGCGTCCTGTTGCGGATACTTTTTGACGATGGATAATAAATGTGCCGAAATGGTAGTGCCGAGCAGGGAAGTGTCACCGCCACGATGGTAATAACTTTTATTCTTCTGCGCCAATTGCTTTGTCCCAATAATGATCGATTCGTGCCTGGATCTTGGAAATTTCCGTTTCAATCCGTTCTGGTTCAAACAGGTGCCTGAAACGTCCTTGCAGTTTTAAGTATTCCTCTACCGGCTTGCGTTGTTTTGGTATTTTGGTGTGCACTACCCTGCCCTCTTTAAATTCTTTAAGCGGCCAAATGCCTGTCTGTACTGCCAGGCGGCCGATTTCAACAGTCAGTCTGGGATCAAAGTCCCAACCGGTGGGACAGGGTGCCAGGCTGATGAGCAGGCGCGGTCCCCGCAGACCTTGCAAAGTTTCAATCTTTTTCGCCAGGTCAAGTGGTTCGGCGCCGATGATAGTGGCGACATAGGCTGGTTTATGCGCCACCCAGATCGAAAACAAATCCTTTTTAAAACCCGGATAGCCGTGCGAGGTTCTGCTGGTGGAAGTGATGGCTGCATGCGGTGTGGCAGAGGAATACTGCTGGCCCGTGTTGCCGTATCCCTCATTGTCATAACAGAGATAAATAAAATCCAGATTGCGGTCAATGGCGCCGGATGTGGCCGACAGGCCCATACCATAAGCCGAACCATCACCTGTTAAGGTTACCACCTGCAAATCTTCTTCTGGAGGGATACGTTTGTTCTCCAGCAGGATATCAAGGGCGTCGCGAATGCCTTGTGCACCGGCGGGGGCTGACGCCATTGCTGTATAGAGCCAGGAGCCGCGAAATGGCGTAAAAGGATAGACAGACAAGAGCGTCATGCAACCGGCGGCATTGGTAAACACGGTTTTTGCGCCGAGGATGTCATAGATTTCATGCAGAACTTCAAGGCCACCGCAACCGGCACACATTGGCGTCCCCGTCCCCAATAAATGGGTGGAGGGAAGTTCTTTCAGGCGTTTAGTCCGTTTTGCGTTCATGATTTGAGTGATTACTTGTGCGGTTTCAACTCTTCCCTTTCTGCATGGGCAATGGCCTGCAGTTTGCGCATGGCGCGCAATTCCGTTTCGGTATATAGCAATCGGGGCGCCGGGGTCTTGTTTTGTTTTGCGGCATCTTGCAATATTGCGGCGATCTCATAAAATTCTTCGGCACTGATGTCGCGGCCACCCAGTCCGCCGATGAAACTTGCGAGAATCGGAGGTGCCTCATGCTGGCCATATAAGGCGGAGGCTATCTCAGTGTGCAGGACGCCGCCCTTGCCCATGGACAGATTCTGGTCAATCACGGCAACTCCTTTCTTGCCGGACAAAGCGATTTGAATTTGTTGTGCCGGAAAAGGACGCAACAGGCGCGGACGGAGAAGTCCGATTTTCACGCCGCTCTCGCGTAAGCGGTCTACGGCATCCTTGGCTTTCGTGGCAAAACAATCCATCATAACAAAGACATAATCGGCATCCTCTGTCCGATAGGTCTCCACGATCGGATGATAGCGGCCAAAACGCTCTTTAAATTGTTGGGCGATTTCGTCATATACCGACAATGCCTGTATGGCAGCCAGGTGGATTTCATAGCGGAAATAAGAATAGGGACCAGCGCCTAATACAGCGACTGCCTGACTGGAAGGCGATGAGGCGCGAAAAGCCATATTTTCAGAGTTATATTCACCCACAAACTCTGCAGCCGACCTGGCATCCGGGATTTCCACCGGTTCACGGGTAAAAGAAAGATAAAAGCCGTCCTGATTGACAATAACCGGCAATCGTACCCGGTCATGTTCTGCCAGGCGATAGCCTATTAATATGCTATCCAGAACTTCCTGACAGGTAGCACAATGAATTTGTAAAAAACCACTGTCACGAGTGGCAAGCACATCATTGTGGTCTGGTTCCAGGGTGATAGGAGCGGAAAGTCCGCGTGATACGTTGACCAGGACAAAAGGGGTCCGCCATCCGGCGACGTTATAGATCATTTCAATAGCGTAGAGTAATCCCTGGCTTGACGTTGCAGTAAAGACGCGGACACCGGTCGCGGAGGCTGCACCGGCAGCTGTGATCATCGAGTGTTCGGATTCCAGGGTAACCATGCGGCCCGCCATCTCCCTCTTATCAATCCACTCGGCAATGGTTTCAATGATTTCTGTCTGCGGAGTAATCGGAAAGGCAGGGATATAGTCGACTTTCGCCAGGCGGGCACCCCAGGCGGCAGCGGCATTGCCTGTTAGTAGATGGCGACTCATAATGAGGCTCCGTGGGATGCTTTCTCTGCTTCGATTGCCTGTGTTTCGGGAATAGCTGCAATGGCATGCGCCGGACATTGCGCTACGCACACCAGGCAGCCTTTGCAGTGGTCATAGTCAACTTCAGGCCGGTTTTCTTTGACGTTAATGGCGCTATCTGGACAAAAGGTGCTGCATACCCACCAACAGCCTTTACACAAACCGTAATCGATAATCGGCCGCATGGTGCGCCATACACCTGTATTAACTTCTATGCTGGTCAGTGCGCCATGAATGATGGGCGCGGATATGCGGGCATCTTCAAAGGGAATGTCGATCCATTGAGGCCTGGTATAGTTGTGCGCAGAAATGGCGTGCCCTTCTGGCACTTTTATTGCTGCATGTATTTCCATATACCTGAATGCGGCAAGGGCATTGGCAGTATTTTTTGCAACAACCGCTTTCCCCAGGCAACCTAATTCTTCCTGTATGGCTTTGCTTAGCTTATCTTTGGAAATAACACCCAGCAAACTGGCGGCAGCACCGGCGCACGTCGCCCCGATGTAGCGCAGTTCGGCGCGGTCTTCAGTTTCTTCTGTTTCGGGTAGAATAACGATAGGGCTTTTGATATTGAGCCGATGCCGCCAGGTGTCGCCATTTTCATGACTGTTAATCAGGATAACCGTGTTGTCTAAAATACCCTGCAGAACACCGGCGGCCGGTACAGGTACCAGGCTGTCATCGGCAACCACCAGCAGGTCAGGGTGAACAATAATGCCACGTTCGTTGATTTTGTTTTTGTCTGCCCGGACATATGCAAAGATAGGAGCGCCACGCCGCTCCGCGCCATAACGTGGCGCATCCTGCACTTCGTAGCCTGCAAGGAAAAAAGCTGTACCAAGAATGCGACTGGCTGTTTTCATGCCTTGCCCGCCACGTCCGTGAAAACGGATACGAAACATAAGTGCACCTTTCTATAAGTTGCCCCAACGTTCTTTATATAAACCCCGGTGCCGATGAAAACAACGAAAAGCGGCGATAACTCATGGCTTTTCTCACCCGTTCGGTTGCCAGTTCTACGGCAGCCTGTCGTGGCAGCACGCCTTCATTTTTCATTCTATCCAGCACCATTTGGGTATTGCGGCGTAGTTTCTCCTCGATGCTTTGAAAGACAGCGGCTTTATTGGAACCCCGGTATTCCATCGCGGCGCAAATTACGCCCCCGGCATTGGCGATAAAATCAGGGATACAAAGGACTCCCTGTTTATGCAGGGTAATTTCCGCACTATAGGTAATGGGGATATTAGCGCCTTCCACGACTAGCTTGGTTTTGAGCCGTCCAACATTGTCATCATGGATTACATCAGGACGCGCTGCGGGGACCCAGATGTCACATTCAATATCTATTAACGCATCCCCATTCATTTTTTGGGCGTCGCTGTAATCATTCACCGATCTGCCTTGTTCCTTCAATTTAATGAGCGCATCAATGTCCAGACCCTTGGCATTATAAACAGAACCTTGGGTATCGGCTGTTGCTACCAGTATAGCACCTTGGTCGCGCAGAAACAGGGCGGTGTTTTTGCCCACGGCACCGAAGCCCTGTATAACAACCCTGGCGCCTTCCAAGTCAAAGTCACAAAACTTCAATGCCACATCGGTAACATGACTGAGTCCCCAACCGGTTGCGCCAATTTCATCCAGAGGAATACCCCCAACCTCTCGCGGTAGGCCAACAACCCGGCCTACTTCATCCTTGATCCAGGCCATGCATTCTTCATCGGTGCCCATGTCCGGCGCGAAAATGTAATCTTCTTCATTGCGCAGCGATGAAGCCAAGGCACGCAGGATATTTTGTTTTTCCCCCTTGTCCATTTTAGGATCGCCATACACGACAATCTTGCCTCCACCATGGGGTAGGCCCGCAGCAGCATTTTTAAAGGTCATGGCACGCGCCAGACGGAAACATTCTTCGGTGCTGACGTCCTCAGCCATACGAATACCACCGATGGAAGGGCCTTTAGCTACATTGTCAATCACCAAAACTGCTTTCATATTTACAGATGGTTCATAGGCATGAATAATTTTGGAAGGACCCAGTTCATCGGCATAGCTGAATACGTCTTTCATCGGTTGTCCTATTAGACTGTGTGATCAGACTGGAAATAGTAGTTATGTGTCATGCAAAACTAATATAACACAGCACAGAAAACTATTACATGAAGATTAACTTACAACAATCAATTTTACAGCCGGATAGAGATTTAACTATCTGATAAGTTAATACTTTTGCCGGGGGCAAAAACCACGAGATATCACATATGGTTTGGTATAATAAATCCACTTAAGGTAGCCAATAGTTGTGATATAATGCCAACTTTTATAAAGTTCCACACAGTACATAAGGGAAGTTTATGGATTTCATTTCCGTAGTTATTCAATTTTTCAAGGGAAATGGTGGAAATTTTTTAAAAAGTCTGATGAATAGTATTGCATTAAGGGGTGATTTTCCCTGAAAGAGTGCTGCCTTTATCTACTTATTCATTCAAACATGTTAAGCGCTTTACCACCTTCAAATACCATATCCAGGCACATTAATTATTGACTCTCATCCTTTGCCGACTTACCCTTTAAATAGGCTTTTACAGAAATTCTGTCCAAATTTCAAGAGTATACCAGGGGTTATTAAATAGTGCTTTTATGAAGCCTCCGCCGGAATAAATTATTCGATAGGAGGCTTTTGAGTTTTTTAGTCAAGATAAACTAAAACCTGTTTTAAGAAGCGGCTCACCCATACCGCCCCGGCTTTTGAGGAGGTAGTAATGAAGGCAAAGACCATCATCCATCTGGCCATCGGAGTGCTCATCATTCCTTTCCTTGCGTCCTTCCTTGTCTTAAGTTCGCATCAGGCTCAGGCTCAGGACAGTGGCGATCTGGATCCGTCCGAGAAATATAGCCAGGAGGAACTCGCCCAGATGTTGGCACCCATCGCACTCTATCCCGATTCCCTCCTGTCGCAGATCCTGATGGCTTCAACCTATCCGATTGAAATCATAGAGGCCGACCGCTGGGTCAGGAAAAATCCGGAATTGCAGGGTGAGTCCCTTGATGAAGCACTGCTGGCCCAGAACTGGGATCCCAGTGTCCAGGCGATGTGTCATTTCCCGTCAATTCTGGCCCTGATGAGCGAGCGGATCGCCGAGACCACCAACATAGGCAACGCCTTCCTGGCCCAGGAGGAAGAGGTCATGGTCATGGTCCAGCAATTGCGGGCCAAGGCCTATGCCCAGGGCAACCTTGCCACCACCTCCGAACAGAAGGTTATTGTCGAAAAAGAGACAATCATCATCGAGCCGGCAGATCCCAGGGTTATCTATGTGCCGTACTATGATCCCTTTTATATCTATGGCCCGTGGTGGTATCCAGCCTACCCGCCTTACTACTGGGGGCCCTCGGGGGTAAGCATTGGAATCGGCATGTCTTACTGGCCCGCCTTTTATTTCGGGTTTGCCTTTGGTAGCTGGAGTTATTTTGATTGGCACAACCACTATGTCTACATCAATGTGCACAGGCGACCAAGATATGTCAGACATGACCGTTGGCCGGCAAAGCCCGGCCGCTGGAATCACGCAACCAGGCACCGGCGGGGTGTGGCCTACCGCGATAAGCCGACTGCCCGAAAATACGGCCAGTATCCAAATCGTACCCGAACGTTCAGGCCTGAAACGCGAGGTTTCCCTGGACGTGGAGAACAGGTCCAGGATAGGGCCCGTCGCACTGACGACCGGACCAGAGTTGGACGGGGTACGCGCGGAGATACTTGGACTAGAATCAACCGGGCTACACAGGAAGCGCAACGTGTTGAGCGTGATTTGAAGATTCAGCAGCGGGACAGACAGGAAAGGGTAAGAATTAAACCTGACATTCAGCAACGGCAAAGAATTGAGCCTGCTCCACAGGTCCAACAACGGGCCAGGCAGGAAAGCCACACACGTGACAGGGCTGAGCTCCAACAGCAGCAGAGAAGCCGTACCAATGTCTTCAACCCGTTTGGAGATGGGAGGGGAGAAAGGCAATCAAGCGAGCGCGGCAAGACCAGCAGGCAAGGCGTTGGGTCTGCCCCTCAAAGCAGGAGCTGGTCAGGTCAAGACAACAGAGGCGGTCGCAGCGGTCAGGGTCGTAGTAGGCGGTGAGGTGCAGAAGCAGACAATGATTCAATGCATACAGAGAGGTACGCAGACGATGCTAGTAAAAGTATATAACTACAGGATGTTGCGGTTGTTTTTCGGTGCAATGGCATTACTCATCGCGATGGCCGCTCTTGGTTGCTCCTCCACCATAGACAGTGAGCCAGCAGGGCAAAAAAGTTTTGCTTCCCCGCAGCAGGCGGTGGCCGCCCTGGTCGCTGCAGTGCAGGATGACAACGAAGTTGAGCTCTTGGCCATCTTGGGTCCCGGCTCTGAAGACCTCACTTCTTCCGGCGACAAGATTGCGGACCGGAACAGCAGAGCGCGTTTTCTAAAAGCTTATGCGGCGAAAAACAGCCTTGCACAGGAGAACGCAGCGCGCGCAATACTCATCATCGGCGATGAGGATTATCCTTTTTCTATCCCCATCGTGCAACAGGACAACGCCTGGCGCTTTGACACCCAGGCGGGCAGGGATGAAATCCTTAACCGGCGCATCGGCAGGAACGAATTGCACACCATTGAGGTAATGCAGGCCTATACCGATGCCCAGCGTGAATATGCATGTTTGGAAGGCAAGGGCGGCAGCACGGAGTTCGCCCAGAAGTTTTCCAGCAGCGAGGGCACGAAGGATGGACTTTATTGGGAAGCAGGGCAAGACGAAGAGGAAAGTCCTTTTGGCCCACTGATCGTAAGGGCCGCTGAGGAGGGCTATGATGAGGGCGGTTTGGATAAGGTCCCGCCAGAACCATTTTACGGGTATTATTTCAAAATCCTCAAGAGACAAGGTGAGCATGCCAATGGCGGCGCGTATGACTATGTGGTCGATGGCAATATGGTACTTGGCTTTGCCCTGGTCGCCTATCCCGCCAAGTATGGGATTTCAGGCATTATGACTTTTATCATTAACCAGGAAGGCGTAATCTATGAAAAAGACCTGGGCGAGGACACGGCCACGGCAGCTGCCGCAATGACGACCTTTGATCCAGACGATACCTGGCGTAAAGATGAAAAACCCGCCGAGCAATAATACCCTGAAGGATCAGGGCAGGCATAACGAAACGGAACACATTATGACGAAAACTGATTAAATGGTTGCTATGAACCAGTTAAAACTGGCAAAATAAGGCAGAGTCCATAATGGCTCTGCCTTATTTATTTGGGAAGTCACAATGCCAGCTATCTCATTTTTTAAATCTAGAATTCAAGCTATGGAGATTCAGCCTATGAAAACATCACTGAGAGTATTTATTTTTTTTACAGTCATGGCTTTAAGTGTTCCCTGTTCTCTTCAGGCACGGGAGCTATCCATTGACCAAGTCAAACAGAATGTTATTAATCTGTACAAATCAGCAATGGAGGCCCAGCCGGCTGTTTCGGCTAAGAATTTTAAAAAAATTATTGATGGTGATAGTGAGTTTGTTTTGCTGGACGTCCGTTCTGAAGCTGAATTTAACGCTGCGCACCTTCCTGGCGCCTTGAATGTTGAACGCGGCAGGCTTGAATGGGTTGTGCCGGATATTATCAAGAAAACAGATAGAGCAATATATGTCTATTGCCAGGACGGTAGACGTTCCGGTTTTGCTGCCGAGCGGCTTATTCAGATGGGGTATACGAATACCATTCATATTTCCGATGGTTTCGAAGGCTGGGTTACCGCCGGGTACTATGTGTATAACATACATGGAGAATTTATATTAAGCACTGGCGGGTATTATAAAAGAGAGCCCATGGTTGGCAATATCAGCAAATAAACGGCAATATGAATTGAACTTGTTCGTGAACCAGGGGTGCTGCCCCTTTGTTTGCCGTACCATGTAACCACAGGATTGATTACTCGTTGTAAGCACGGTATACCTGAAGAAATAAAGCCAGAGTTGGGATCAGAGAATCACTTTTCGGGTTCATGTTTTGGGCAGATTTCAATTGGAAATTTAAGATAACCCCAAGGCATGCCAGCACCTGGAGAGAGACATCCAAAAGTTTCTGTTATTCTCATAAATCAGGTATACTTTCTAGGAATTAATTTTTTCAAATCAAGCAAGGCAGGGTCTGAAAAGGCCCTGCCTTTTTTTTCTAAAGTCGAATAGGTTTTAATGCACTTGGAAGAGCAAAGGATCCCTAAAATTTACGGGAGGCTCCCGGGTATGTGAAAATCTTCAGTAAAAACCGGTGGGTTTCTGTTACTTTTTTGTGTTGTATTAATCTGAAATTA
>Ga0210140_1000085_pt1 | contig 16235 bp, 14 predicted proteins | sample China_Bullhead_C_3_FD_184858 | JGI IMG/M metagenome (GOLD analysis project Ga0210140, IMG submission 184858) | Wetland microbial communities from San Francisco Bay, California, USA, that impact long-term carbon sequestration -... | ecosystem: Environmental > Aquatic > Marine > Wetlands ...
TGAAAGAGATGCCTACGCAGATATTTTTTGATGCGTCTGGCAAAGAAGTGTTCCGCCATACCGGAGCTTATAAGAAAGCTGTATTGGAGATCATTTTGAAGAAATATGGGTTTGAGTATTAAAAAACAACACTTATATTAATTTGATTAAAATTTAATCATGTTATAAAAAATATAAGTATTCCTTTGGGATAAAATAATTCTAATGCATTATTGGGAATCACTATAGCATTTAGATGCGACCTGTGTCATTTGATATAGTGAAAATATTTATAAGGGATACTAAATGACAAATAAAGACACATATCTTCATCATCTTCATCAAGCAAGAGTAGAGCATACCAGATGGGTAGGAATGATAAAATTATTATCTGCTGGACTGTTGGATACCAGTAAAGAAGAACTTGAATTAAATATGTCCGACATTGATTTCGGAAAATGGCTGGAGCAAGAGGCAATGCTATTTAGAGATAGCACCTGTGTTGATACTTTATATGAAATTGAAGCATTATGGAAAGACATACATAATCATTTTATGCAGATTTATGAAGTATGTGTTTCCAAGAACAAAAGTGGTCTATTTGGCAGAAAAAAACCATTAAGTGATGGAGCGATCAAAATATCTTCTGTACATTACCAGGAGATCATTACTTTGACTGATAAAATGAAGCAAAGTCTTCGAGTGCTTGAAAAACAGTTAAAGGCAAAAGGCGAGGATGAATTTGAAACATATGGTGCATATATGGCTGCCACCGAGAATGAAAAACACCTAGAAACGCTTGAAAAAAGTAAAAAAGAAAAGTCTAAAAATGTTGTGAGTGGTGCAAGAGGAGCCTATGTAACTGAATAGAAAAAATAATAGTAAATATAAAACCATCCGTAACTAAATTTACGCTAAAATTGCAACAATATTAATTAAAGGCTTATAGCATGGCAACAAGAAAGATTAAAAAAGCAGTATTGGCTTACTCTGGTGGGCTTGATACAAGTATTATTTTAAAATGGCTCCAGGATGAATATGAATGTGAAGTGGTTACTTTTACTGCTGACCTTGGTCAAGGTGAAGAGGTAGAACCTGCACGTCAGAAAGCATTGGATATGGGGATCAAAGAAGAAAACATCTTCATCTTGGATCTTAGAGAAGAGTTTGTAAAAGACTTTGTTTTCCCTATGTTCAGAGCCAATGCTATTTATGAAGGTGAGTATCTTTTAGGGACATCTATTGCACGTCCACTCATCTCTAAAAAGCAGATAGAGATCGCACATAAGACAGGTGCTGACGCAGTAAGTCATGGCGCAACAGGTAAAGGAAATGACCAGGTACGTTTTGAGCTTGGTTACCTTGCGCTTGACCCGGATATCGCAGTGATAGCTCCATGGAGAGAGTGGGACTTGAACTCACGTACGAAGCTCTTGAAGTATGCGGCAGATCATGGTATTAATATAGATGGAAAAGGAAAGCCAAAACCTTACTCTATGGATGCGAACTTGCTTCACATCTCTTATGAGGGTGAACATTTGGAAAATCCATACGCTGAACCAGAAGAGGATATGTGGTTATGGTCTGTGAGCCCGGAAAAAGCACCAGATGAACCAGAATATATTACGATCAGCTATAAAAATGGTGACCCTGTGGCGATCAACCGTGAAGAGATGAGCCCTGCAACTATCTTAAAAACGTTGAATGACTATGGTAACAAACATGGTATCGGGCGTATCGATATCGTAGAGAACCGTTATGTAGGTATGAAAGCACGTGGTTGCTATGAGACACCGGGTGGAACTATCATGCTTAAAGCACACAGGGCTATCGAATCTATCACACTTGACAGAGAAGAAGCACATATGAAAGATGAGCTTATGCCTAAGTATGCAAAACTGATCTACCAAGGTTACTGGTGGTCAGCAGAGCGTAAAATGCTTCAGGCTGCTATCGATGCGACACAAGAGCATGTACAAGGGGATGTAAAGTTGAAACTTTACAAAGGAAATGTGACTGTAGTAGGTAGAAGATCTGATATCTCTCTTTACTCTGAAGAGCATTCTACATTTGAAGAAGATGAAGTATATAACCAAAAAGATGCAGAAGGGTTTATCCGTCTGAATGCACTTAGATTCATTATTGAGGGAAAGAAACAGCCCCAGCGTATAGCTTCAATGATAAGTAATGATGAGGAAGAAGAAGTAGAAGAGTGCCGTATAGAAACAGGGTCTTTTACTATCTGCCAACGCATCAAAAGATTTTTCGGATTTGGTAAAAAAGAGACAAAAAAAGAAGAGTATATCAAGAAGGGTAACTAAAATTACGCCAATAACTCTTCCATCTCCTTCAAGACCTTTGAAGGAGTAAACTTCACTAATCTCTCTTTAGAAAAGAGATAGGGTATGAACTCCAATAAGATATAAAGCATGCCCATCAACGGATAAAAAGCAAAATATTCCATCTTAAATGTTTTGAAATCATAACGAGAGACAAACCACTCTTTGGCACTTTCACTCCCATTATAAAACAAAAGTACTTCCATCGCAAAGATAGAACCCCACAGAAAATACGTGACAGCCGTTATAAGCAAGGCACCCAATATCCCATACATTGCGATCACTGCAGCAAGAAAAAGACTCAAAAAGAGTGCAAAAGAGTGAAATCCCAGAGTTGCAAAGATCACTACAACGGCAAAAATAAAGAGTAAGCTTCCAAAAAGAATAAAAAGTTCTAGGTAGGTTTTTTGTTCTGCGAATGAGGGACTAAAGTAGGCAGCCGACAATGTAATCATAAAGATAGCGATCACGGTCAGTGCAAGAGAACGGTATTCACTCACAAAAGGCTCCTTTATATTCTGTCACTCTTTAGATAGTTAGCCTAAGAATGACAGAAGATCATTATGCTATTTCATATAGTTTGATCAGACTTTGAACATCTGCTTTTCGTCCAAGCCACTCTTCGTAAAGTTCAGACATCTCTATAGCACCACCACTTGCCAGTATATACTCTTTATACCCTTTTGCACGTTCTTTGTCAAATCCTGAATCATTATCCAAACAAGAGAAAAAAGCATCCGCAGAGAGTACTTCAGCCCATTTATAGCTGTAGTATCCTGCGGCATAGCCACCTGCAAAGATATGTGCAAATCCATGTTGGAATTTGTTATAACTCGGCGGCGTGAGTAAAGACGTTTTTTCTCTAATACCATCGAGTAGTGTCTGCACTTCCTCGCCTTGGTAAAGATCCTGATGTAGTACAAAATCAAACAAAGAAAACTCTACCTGACGCAAAATGCCAAGGGCTGCTTGAAAGTTTTTGGTCTCTTTTATCTTTGCCATCAGCGCATCTGAGATAGGCTCACCTGTTTCATAGTGAAAACCAAAACGTTTTAAGATAGCTGCTTCATAAGCAAAGTTCTCTAAAAACTGTGAAGGAAACTCTACCACATCCCATGCAACACCGTTAATACCTGAGACCGAACGCTCTTTACATTTTCCAAAAAGGTGGTGGATAGCATGTCCCATTTCATGAAAGAGTGTCACCACATCGTCATGTCTTAGTAAAGAAGGTATCTTTTGGGTTTTCGGTGAAAAGTTACATACGATGAAAGCTGAAGGAAGGTGTGTTTCTCCTTTAGAGTCCACATAGTGTGTCTCCCAGTCATTCATCCATGCGCCTCCGCGTTTCTCCTTCCGCGCTTCAAGGTCAAAGTAGATACGTCCAGAGAGTTTACCCTCTTCGAAGATGTCAAAAGGTTTTACACATTCGTGCCAAGTCGGTACATCTGCGGGTTCAAAAGTTACATCAAAAAGTTCTGAGACAATGTATAATAATCCTTGTAAGACCTTTTCTTGTACGAAGTAAGGTTTGGTCATCGTATCATCAAAGTCAAACTTTTCTTTTTTAAGTTTTTCTGCATAGTAGCCTACATCATATCCTGCTAAGTTTTCTATGCCATCTGTTTTAAGTGCAAAGGCTTTAAGTTCAGCCAGTTCATTTTTGGCTTGAGGCAAGGCAGCGTCAGCCAATTCATTTAAGAATTTGATGACATCATCTTCATGACTTGCATCACGTGTCTCTAGTGCATACTGCGCATAAGAGCTAAAGCCTAATAGTTGTGATTTTTCATGTTTGAGTGCCAGGATTTGGTCTATCACTTTTGCATTTTCAGGCGCTCTTGTTGCATAGGCTTTAGAGAGTTCTTTCCTATACTCACGGTTAGGTCCGTAAGTCATATAGGCCAAATAACTAGGAATTTGAAGCGTAAATTTATAAACGGTTTTTCCATCGATCTCCTCTTTGGCTGCATCAATGTCGGACTGAGGCATGCCCTCAACATCTTTTACCTCTTCAATGATGAGTTCATAAGCATTGGTCGCATCAAGGAGATTTTGTGAAAACTGGTTAGAAAGTTCAGAGAGTTTGAGGCTGATCTCTTCGAGGCGTTTTTTCTTATCTTCGGGGAGATTGACCCCAGAGAGTACAAAACCTCTGACTTCATGTTCTAGCACTTTTTGCGCTTCTTTGGAATCTGCTTTGATAGTTTCTATCTTTTTAAATAGAGCTTCATTTTGTGCCATTTCAGAACTGAACTTAGAAAGTAGAGGGATAGACTCTTCATAAGCTTTTTGTGTTTCCTCTGAGTTCATTACTGAGTTGAGATGAGCAAGTGGGGTAAAGAAAAGCCCTAATTCTTCATCTAAGTCTTGCAAGGGTTTAAGGACCTTTTCATAATTGCTCTCAGCATTTACAGTGATGTCATTGATAGTCTCTCTTTGCTGGTTTAAAAGAGTGTCTAAATCTTTGGGAAATTGTTCTAAATTGTTTATTTTGAATTCTTGAAACATAGGGTATGGGTCCATTATTTTATTTTTTCGATTGTAACATATTTTATAAAGGGAGATATTAATTTGGAGTAGATGATTGAAAATTGTATTATTTTGATTTTTTGAATGGCTTGATTAAGAGTAGAAGTTTTGGTAAAAGTATCAAATCTGATGTGAGTGCAGCAATCATGACTAACATAGTAAGGAATCCAAAATAAATGGTTGGAATCAAATTTGACAGCGTTAAAATAGAAAAACCTATCACGATTACAAGTGTGGTGAAATATAGAGCATTTCCAATACTGTTGTTTGTTCTGTGCATGCTAAAGTAGTAACGATTATCTTTTGCAAACTCAACCTTAAATCGGTGAATATAGTGTACCGTGTCATCTATACCTATACCCATAGCAATCGCCGCAATAGTAATAGTCATAATATCAAGAGGAATGTGTAACCAGCCCATAAATCCAAAGACCATACCAATGGGAATAACATTGACAGTTAAGGCGATAAGTGTGAGTTTGAAGTCCCTGAAGAGTACAAAAAACATGATGGAAACGATGAGCAGTACAAGACCGATCATAGTGATTTGTGAATGAAAGAGAGACTGCAACATATTGTTGTAAAGTACCATGAGATTTGACAGCTGTACAGTTGCGACATCAGGATCTATGATATGGTTTAGGTCATCTTGGATTTTTTTCAGTAATGTATCCCTGCGTAAGGCTTCGTTGGAGTCTATAATACGTGTAGTAAACCTTAGCTGATTATTGTCGATATTGACATAAGGCGTAAGTATCACATTCCTATATTTTTGAGGTAACTTTTGATAGACCAAAGCGAGGTCTATACTGTCTAAATCTTTATTTTTATTGAGTACCTTCCCTGTATCAAGAAGCGTAGCAAAAGATTGTACTTCTCCTATCTGAACCAAGTGTGTTAAATAGTCATGGACTTTTTTTATAATCTTGATCTTTTCATCGGTAAACCAGTATTGATCTTGGTTTTCTACAGTATTAAACTCATCTTCAAATGAATCTGATTCTTCTTCCGTATCTTCTTGTGTCGCTATAATAGGTGAGAATGTACTATTTTTATCTGACAGGGTGAGTATAATATCTAAGGGGGTTGTTCCTCCTAGCTCCTGGTCTATAATTTTCATGCCTTTGTAGATGTCAGTATCTTTTTTAAAGTAGTTAATGAAACTGTTCTCGACAATAAGTTGAGAAGCTCCTGTAACACTGAATACAATTGTAAGTAAAGAGATGATGTAGATAGCTTTTTTATCATGTAATACAATTCTAGCAGTAAGAGAAGGTATAAATGACATAGATTTTTTTTGCTTTATAGGAGGTGTTTTCTTAAGCAGTATAAGTACAGTAGGAAAGACAATAAACGCAATGATAAGAGACATCGTAATTCCTGCGCTCATCATCCAACCTAGATTGATCACAGGATGGATATGAGAATAAAGAAGTGAAGAAAATCCTGCAATAGTAGTGATAATAGCAAAGAAAGTAGGTGTCGCTTTTGTAAGCATGGTGAGCAAAATAAGTTTTTTGGATGAAGCACGTGGATAGAGTGTTAAAAGTTCTTCATATCTTACAATAAGGTGTAAAACAATGGAAATTGTGATAATAAGCTGTAAAGCAATAAAGTTTGAAGAGATGACAGTGATCTCCCATCCAAAAAATCCTAGACTGCTAGTAATCGAAATGACGGAGAGTGCGCAGATAAGGATAGGCAGCATCACCCATCTTGGTTTTTTGAAAACAAGACCCAAAACAAGAATAATAAGGAGTATAAGAGTACTTCCATAAAGGAATAGATCGTTTTTAACAAATCCAACAATGTCGTTGGAGATCATTTGAACACCACCTAAAAAAAACGTAGCATCGTCTTGATATTTTAAGATAAGAGAGCGGATTTCTTTAATATTTTGATTGTTAAGAATACGTTGTTTATCCCTATGTTCTTTAAATGCTATAGAAACATCATCAAGCATCTCTTTTTCTTCTTTTGTCAGTGAAGCGGTCTTTTGTTTGTCAAGTAAAAGATTTCTCTTTTCCAAAAGTGTGAAATATTCGGGATCCTGATATAAATGGATGATGATCGAAGAGATCGTAAAATCTTTATTGACAAGGCTATCCTTATATAAGGGACTGGTTAAAAACTCGTGTTTCACCAAGGAGAGATTGATATCAGTACTCTTCAATGTTCTGGTTTCATTGATCAAGTCATCCATATCTCTGATAGGTGAAAAAAACAGAGGTACATTAATAAGTGAATCCACAGATTCAACAATAGGTAATTGTTCTAGATCTTCACTGATACGTGTTAAGGTTTGCAGGCTTTCTGGAGAGAGTAGATCCTGTTTTGGTTTATAGGCAAGAATAAGGAGATCATTGGTTTGGAACCTTTTTGCTACAGTTCTGGAAAATGCCAAATCTTTATCATCATTTAAAAGAAGCGTTTCTGCAGAAGCATCTATCTCTAGTTTTAGAACATTGATTCCAAAAATGAGTATGCCGCTTATAAGGATGATCAAAACCGATAAAGGATATTTGAGTATCAGTTTTTGATAAAGTGTAGTTAGCATCGATTATCTTCTTATCATATATAAGGGACTTTGTTTATAGAATCATTAGAGTGATTCTATAAGCTGTTTGATCGTTTTTGTTCTTAAGAACTCTGAAAACTGTTTTCTATAGGTTTGAATAATACTCACACCAACCAATTCCACATCATAAATATACCACTGATTAGTCTGTTTCTTCTTGTAAAACAGATAGATGACTTTGTAGGTATCATCAAGACCTATCACCTGAGTTTCCAAAGTAATTCGGTTAGATTTGATTTTTTTCAAATCTTTAATGATCACTTTTTCATTGTTGTACAGTCTTAGTTTATCCAGATAAGAATGTTTTATTTTTTTCTCAAAAGCTTTGGAAAACCGTGTTTTTTCGTTTTTAGTAAGGGTTTTCCATTGCTTACCCAAACTTATTTGCGACATAATATCAAAATCAAAAATATCGTCTATAATACGAACATTCTTTGCATCTTTTTGTTTCTGAGATAATGTTTTGTCTTTCAAGATATTCAAGACCTGTCTTACCTTTATGTCTGTCACTTTTTGGATATTTTGCTCTTCTAGTGCATCAAGAGATACGATAGACAGAAACAATACTATAATGACTTTTTGTAACATACTTTTTCTCCTTCTCTGAGTTATTCTGCTATCTCAGAATTTCGTTTTTGTTCATACGTGTCTCTAAAGAATGGATAGAGATCCACAGCATCCTCTCTAAGGTTTTCATATTCTCCCAAATGTAGAGATGTTTTGTTAATCGTATGAATAGCATAAATACCGATAGATTGGCCAAGATTTTTAGGTATTTTATAATTTTCCAATCCTCTTACATTCACAAGCGGAGAGAGATAGGCATCTGCTGTAATGCCTGCTATATCTCTGATATTTGATGGTCCTAAAAATGGTAAAACAACATGGAATCCTGATCCTACACCATAGTACCCCAAGGTTTGACCGAAATCTTCATCATGTGCGGGTATCGGTGTTGTCATATGGTTTGTTGCAACATCTATGAGTCCTGCTAGTCCCACGGTAGAGTTGATAATAAATCTTCCCAGTTCATCCGCAGAATTTTGGAACTTTCCTTGCAAGAGGTTATTGGCAAAACGAATAGGAAATTGTAGGTTATCAATAGCATTGGATACACCTAAACGTAAAGGTTGAGGCAGTATAGTTGCATAGCCTTCTGAAATGGGATTTAATGCATAGAGAATAAACGTATCATTGAAGGAAGTCATCCATCTATTATAACCGCTTAATGGATCACTGGTAGTATTTGTCTCCTGCGCTGAAAACTCCTCTTCAAATCCTTCATTAAACTCCTCTTCAAATCCTTCTGTTTGATTCTCTTTTTCTGGGTCATCAGGAGTACTCATGCTGAGAGGATCTGATGTCATTGAATCAGGTTTATTTTGTGGGTGATTTACTTTAGGGTTAGCTTCTTTTGTCGTACATCCTTGAAATGTAAAAAGTGTGATAATAAGAAAGATGTAAACAAACTTCATCGAAAGATCCCCCTTTGACATATTTAATACACTATATATAATACTATCATCACACTAAAGCTATACTTTAAAGAAGGGGATGTATATTGCTTTTAACAGATGTCTAGTAAAAGTTTGTTAGAATTATAAGCATATATGGCATAAGAAGGAATAAATAAATGAAAGTATTATTGATCAAAGATGTTAAGGCACTTGGTAAAGCAGGTGAAATCAAAGAAGTAAAAGATGGCTATGGACAGAATTTTCTTATAGGAAAGGGTTTGGCAAAGCTGGCTACGCCTGATGTTGTAGAAAATTGGAAAGCCGAACAAGAAGAAATGGCAAGAAACCTTAGAGATGAATTGGCTAGACTTGAAGCTGAAAAAATAACACTTGAAGCAGCAACGATTAAAGTAGAAAAACCTTTGGCACCCGTGGGTATAAAAGGTTCAGTGGGTAATGCAGATATATCCCAAGCCATAGAAGAACAATATACTATAGAACTCGATAAAAAACAGATCAATCTTAAAAAAGCAATCAAATCTACAGGTGTACATGAAGTAGATGCTAAACTGGGGCATGGCATACATGCGACACTTAAAGTAGAAGTAGTAGGTGTATAGTCATGTTTGATGCTACTACGATACTGGGGTATAAAAGTGACGGAAAGGCAGTGATAGGCGGTGATGGTCAAGTAACTTTTGGGGATACGGTACTCAAAGGAAATGCAACAAAGATACGTACACTGCATGAAGGAAAAGTATTGGCAGGATTTGCGGGAAGTACGGCAGATGCATTTAACCTTTTTGACATGTTCGAAGGGATACTGGCTGAAAAGAGAGGTGATCTTTTCAAGTCTGTCATAGGTTTTTCCAAAATGTGGAGAAAAGACAAACATTTACGTCAGCTTGAAGCGATGATGATCGTACTTAATCAGGAGCATATCTTTATACTTTCAGGTACAGGTGATGTCGTAGAACCAGAAGATGGGAAGATAGCAGCGATAGGATCTGGCGGTAACTATGCTATCTCAGCAGCGCGCGCTTTGGATAAACATACGGATCTCGATCCAAGAACATTGGTACAAGAGTCACTTGAAGTTGCCGGAGAACTTTGTATCTATACGAATAAAAACATTAAAATATTAGAACTGTAAGGAAGTGTAGTGGATAATTTAACACCTAAAGAAATAGTCACTTACCTTGATAAATATGTCATAGGACAGAATGAAGCAAAAAAGACGATTGCCGTTGCACTGAGAAACCGTTATAGACGTATGCAGCTCAGTCCAGAGATGCAGCAGGATGTGACACCTAAAAATATATTGATGATAGGTAGTACAGGGGTTGGTAAAACAGAGATAGCCAGACGTTTGGCAAAAATGATGAATCTCCCATTCATAAAAGTAGAAGCCAGTAAATATACTGAAGTTGGTTTTGTTGGACGGGATGTTGAGTCGATGATACGTGATCTGGCTGCCACATCTATGAGCCTGGTACGTGAGAGTGAAAATGAGAAAAATAAAGAGAAGATAGAAAACTATATTGAAAATAAGATCATAGAAAAACTGCTTCCTCCACTTCCTGCTGGAGCCAGTGAACAAAAAAAAGCAGAGTATGATGCCTCTTTTATGCGTATGCAGGAGAAGTATGCCAAAGGTGAACTTGATCATCTAAAAATCAAAGTAGAAGTGCCAAACAATCCTAGCATGCCAGAAGAGGGACTTCCTCCTCAGATGATACAGGTACAAGAGTCTATTGTGAAAGTCTTGGGCGGTATGGGCAAGAAAGGTCCTGAGAAAGAGGTCACGGTTAAAGATGCCAAGAAGATATTGGAATCTGAGGCAAGTGAAAAACTGCTTGATGAAGAAGATCTTAAATCTCTTGCACTTGAAAAAGTGGAGAAGGGTGGTATTGTATTTCTCGATGAGATAGATAAAGTAGCTGTAGCTTCCAACTCGCAAAGTAGACAAGACCCTAGTAAAGAGGGTGTGCAAAGAGATCTGCTTCCTATTGTGGAAGGTTCAGCTGTGAATACGAAGTTAGGTATGGTCAATACAGACCATATTTTATTCATCGCTGCAGGTGCATTTCATGTGAGTAAACCCAGTGATCTTATGCCAGAACTTCAAGGACGGTTCCCTCTTCGTGTTGAGCTTAACAGCTTAGATGAAGAGACTTTATATCGTATCCTGACTGAACCAAAAAACGCACTCATTAAACAGTATGAAGCATTGATGAAGGTTGAAGGTGTGGAATTGCTCTTTGATGAGGAAGCACTTAAAGCCATTGCACACTATTCACTACTTGCAAATGAAAAGACTGAAGATATAGGTGCTAGACGTCTGCATACAGTGATGGAAAAGATCTTGGAAGAGATAAGTTTCTCTGCAGATGAACACAAGGGTGAAACGATCCAGGTTGATAAAGCATTGGTAGAAGAGAAGATAAGCAAAGTGGTTGAAGATGAAGATGCAACCCGTTATATATTATAGTTAGGACTTCATCATAGCAAAGCCCAAATGATGATGTTGGCACTATGTCTTTCTGAGGCACTATACTACGATGATTTACAAAGTAGGCAAAAGCAACGAGTCACTTAAAAGGAAAATAAAATGTTTGATCATGAAAATGAAGAAGTAGATACAAAAGCAGGGTTTGTTGCAGTGGTGGGAAGACCCAATGCAGGAAAGAGCACATTGCTCAATCATATAGTTGGCGAAAAGCTTGCCATGGTTTCAAAAAAAGCACAAGCAACACGTAAACGTATGAATATTATCGTTATGCACGATGATGCACAGATCATTTTTGTGGATACCCCAGGTATTCATGAAAAAGAAAGACTCTTGAATCAATTCATGTTAGATGAAGCACTTAAAGCTATGGGAGACAGTGACCTTATCATTTTCCTTGCACCTGTCACGGACAAGCTTACAGAATATGAAAAGTTTTTAAAACTTGCTCAAGCAAAAGGTGTAAAGCACATCGTTGTACTTACGAAGATCGATCATGTAAAGCAGGGTGATATATTGGCCAAGTTGAGTGAGTATCAGAAATATCAAGAATATTTTGAAGCGATCATTCCTTTTTCTGTCAATAAAAAAGTAGGTAAAAAGCAACTTCTTGATGAGATATGTAAGCATTTACCAACATCTCCTTTTCTCTATGACCCTGAGATTCTTACAACAGAACATATAAGGGATATCTATAAAGAACTTATTCGTGAGTCTATTTTTGAGAATCTAAGTGATGAAATACCTTATGAGAGTGATGTAACCATAGAAAAGATAGAAGAGGGTGATACTATGGATAAAGTGTATGCCACTATTGTTGTTGAAAAAGAGACACAAAAAGGTATGATCGTTGGTCAAAAGGGCGTAGGTATTAAGCGTGTAGGAAAACTTGCACGTGAACAGATGGAACTGTTCTCAGGTAAAAAAATATTTTTAGATCTTCATGTATCTGTTAAAAAAGGGTGGAGTAAAAATAAAGATGGCTTAGAAGAGTTTGGTTATATTATTTAAAATTTGAGAAAGAACACTTTTCTTAAACAGTATAAATAGCCTATGTATAGGTACTTTTAGGTCAAATAGAAGAATAATAATTAAAAAAAGTTATATAATTAAAAAAGTTTTACATTTTGTAAGATAGTTTTAATATTATAACATATATAATTGGTCAACAAACAAGGAAGTTTAAAATGTTTTTGAAAAAAAATTCGCCAGAATCGACTGTAAAAAATGTTGTTACGCTTAATGCATACACAGGTAAGAGTTATGCATTTAAAAATGATTTATTTAAACCTTTAGATAAGCTCACTTACAATACTTCAAACTTTATTACCTCTTATGTGAGTAATAAAGATATTATTTCTACAACAGTACATGTAAGTAGAAATATACCCGAAGAAGATATTGCTGATATACTCGATATCAAAGCGTATGAAGAATTAGGCCTGGATCAGGCTAATACATATACTATCTCTTCAATGGAAGTTGAAAGTTCAGGAGAAGAGAGAGAATATCATATATTTGTTGCTGAACTGGAGTCTCTTGATGAGCTCTATCTCCCTCTAAAAGAGGAAACTAAATACATAGACCTTATTGTCCCTGCACCACTTCTTTATAAATCGCTTTATAAAAAAGAAATACTACAAGATAATCAGGCACATTGTTTTGTTTACTTCACAAAAAATGATGCTTTTGTAACCATCTATGAGAATGGTCAATATCTTTATTCGAAATCAATAGAGTTTTCTTTAGAACAGATTTATGATAAATATTGTGAGTCCATAGGTGAAAAGGTTGATGAAAAAGAGTTTTATACTGTTCTAGAATCAGAAGGTCTTAAAACAACAAATAGTGACTATCAACAAAACTTCATGAAAATTTTTGCTGAAGTCTTTATCACGATAAATGACATTATTATTTATGTAAAGAGAGCATTTAATTTAGATAGCATTGATCAAATGTTTATAGGAAGTGAAAATGGTCCTATTATCGGGTTAGATGATTATAGTCAGAACTATTTAGGCTTACACTCATCAGATTTTAATTTCAACTATAATGTAACGAGTGAAGAGTGGTATACAGATCAACTACAATATTTGATGCTTTTAAGTTCATTGGATTATATGGAAGACGAGTCTTCTTTAGTCAATTTAAGTACATACCCAAGGGCACCATCTTTTGTCAATAGAGCAAGTGGTCAGTTTATTATTTCAACCGCTGCTGCTATTGCTCTGAGTTTGGCATATCCTTTGGTGTACCTGGTTGGTTCCTATGTGAATGATGCAAAAATTTATGCATTAACGATTGAAAATAATAAACTCACAACTGAATCGAATAAGTATAAAAAAATTCTTAGTGAAAAGAAAAGCCAGATCAAAGTTTTAGATGACAAGATAAAAGTATTATCTGATAACTATAATGGTAAATCAAAGACACTTACAACTATTTATGATAAAAAGGTAAATTATCGCCTTAAGTCAGGCATATTTCATACGCTTGCTAAAGAGCTTGATCAGTTTGAAGTGAATGTAGAAATGATAGAAAGTAAGAATGACACGTTGTGGTTGTCCTTACTTAGTTCAGATGACAGAAAATTTACAGAAGTGATCAAATATATGTCTGATAGCCATTTTGATGAAATCATTGAAATAGATATCGAAAGAATCCAAAAAGACCCTGCTAGCAACTACTATCAAGGTCTGTTAAAGGTGGAATTGAAATGAAATATTTAGAAGATAAATTAGAAGCATTAGATATTTATTTTGCTCCTAAAAAAGAGAGTGAAAAATGGGTATTGATCTTAGGATTGGCAGCTGTTATTGCATATCTTGGCTATGAGTTACTCTTACCTTATACAGAAGACCTGTATAAAAAAAGTGAACGAAGCAAAAAAAGCATACAAAAAAGTATAACAGACAACAACATATATCTCAACTCTATCACAGTCGGTGGGGACCGTGAATACTATGTGAAGAAATTTGATAATGATATTGTTGTCAAAAAGAAAAAGATTGTCGATATAACGAACAAGATCAAATTCATAGACTCAAATTTAGAAAAACTATCTGATATGTTATTCAATCAAAAAAGTTGGTCTAAATTCTTAAATTCAGTTACGCATAAAGCAGAAATACAAAATGTTCATTTAGACTATATAACAAACCAATATGTTGATAATAATGGAAGTTTTGGACATGTACTTGAAATTGGTATTGGATGTAAAGGAGAATATAAAAATATTGTTAAGTTTATGAATGAACTTGAGCAAAATGTTTTGGTTACAGATATTTTTCAATCTAAAGTGGTTTCAGATGCGAATTCATCAAATACTGTAGCAGATATTCATATTTCAGTATGGGGGATAAATCACTAATGAAAAAGATATTTTTATTACTATTACCATTGACAGTGCTCTTAAATGCAGACTTGTCTGTTAAACAGATCCAAGAAATGATTTTTAAAATACATGAAAAACGTGAAGGTGTAGACCTAATCACTTTAGAGAGTACAAAAGACCCATTTGTACGATTAGTTGAAGAAAATAATGTAACGACAGTTGCAGTAAGCGATAAAAACGAAGAAAAATTAGTATTACATGCTATTGTAAATGGCAAAGCTTATATTAATGATTCATGGAACAGTCTTGATGATACTATTATGGGCTATACATTAAAATATATAGGTGAAAGAGGTGTGGTACTTCGAAATGAAAATCACATTAAAAAATTATTTCTGCATGGTACAAGAGATAATTTTATTAAGTTGGAAGAAAGGTAATAGAATGAAAAATATACAAACATCAGGGGTTAAGTTTCTTATCGTATTCGCAATGCTAATAGGATTTACGCATAATCTCTCAGCAGGAAGTTGTTCTACAAAGTTATTTAGTGTGACTATTGACAGTAAATTGACGATCGGAGATGTCATCGACAATCTTGCCGACACATGTGGATTAAGTGTGATAGTCAAAGATGATGCTGCAAAATTACGCATGAATAAAAAACTCTATTATGTAAAGTTGAAAAACAGTACATTAAAAGGTTTTTTAAATACGATCCTTAAAGATAATGATTTAAATTATGCATTAAATGGAAACAAGCTTACGATATCATACTTGATCACGCGTACATTCCGCATACATTATATCTCTGGACATAGAAAGGGAGTAAGTACTTCTAATGTGACAATTGCAGGTACTGAAGATTCAGCCAATCAACAAGGTTCTGGAGGTGATAATCAATCATCGTCTAAAACAGGTATAGAGATAGAAAGTACGGATGAATTCCAGTTTTGGAAGACGGTTGAAGCAGAGATACAGCGTATCCTGATCGGTGCAGCTGATGGAAGTACCCATTATACAAGATCAGGTGATACATGGACAGGACCGGATGGTAAAGTATGGGAATATGATCCTCTTGCACCTATAGTGAATCCAGAAGCCGGTATGGTGACTGTAACAGGTACGGATAGACAGATTAGTAGGGTCGGTAGATATATTCATGCACTTGAAAAACAAATTAAATCACAAGTGTTGATCGATATACGTATTCTTAGTGTTAGTTTTGACGACAGTACGACAACAGGGGTCGACTGGTCTCAACTCTATAGTTTACAGAACATGACAATAAATAGTATCCTTATGGCACAGAACAATATTGAATCGTTTACATTTGATACAATAGACGGTATAACGAACTATACTGCAGCCCCTGATACAAGTCCAAATAATGCACAACTTTTCAGTGCTACAGGAAGTACAGATGTCACTGAAGTCGTGAAATTCTTATCAACACAGGGAGATGTTAAATCTGTCTCGAGTCCACGTGTGATGACATTGAACAATC